>OLRM01000038.1_pt1 | contig 155886 bp, 143 predicted proteins | sample 1643211 | NCBI WGS metagenome assembly OLRM01 (sample SAMEA3136690, study PRJEB25190) | human gut metagenome | biome: human gut; feature: human-associated habitat; material: faeces | place: Austria | collected 2013
TTTTTCAAAGTTTTTCGAACTCTTCCGGATTTCGGAACTGTTCTTCTGATCTGTGATTGTCGGCTCTGTTCAAGCGACTTGATTACTTTAACATATTCATTTTAAGTTGTCAAGCACTTTTTTAAATTTCTTTTTTCTTTCAGAAATCATCTTAAATTGTCTCTTTTCAAGAAACAATTATTTCCGACAGCTCAACTAATATAACACCGAAAGCAGTCCCTGTCAACAGTTAATTTTATAATTTGACAAACTTTTTATATTTTCACCCTAAGCTCAACTAAATTTCCAACAGCCATCCAGTCTATCTGACACCGGAATTCCAACCATCCTCCCCATCTATCCTTCCTATATCATGCAGCACCCACATACCATATATACACAACACCCCAGCTTTTCCTTCCCCTTCATACTATATATAGGAAACTTTTTTATTCCGCCAAACTAACAAACCACCATCCCGCTTCTCTTTCAGCCATCTCTGTCACAGCCAACAGCCAGCAAGCTCAAATCATTCTCTTCGGCGACATTTGCAGGGCCTTTAGAAAAACTTAGCCCCGGGAAATCTGCGTTATTCGCAGATCACTCACTGTCTGAGCCGCTTCGCGGCGAGTTTGAGTTATCTGTGAATGCTTTTAGCAGATTTTCCGGGGCTTAGCTTTTCTTAAGGCCCGAAACCGAGCCGAAGAGAATGATTTGAGCTTGCGTCCCTCTTAGCTGATCTTCCCGGGCTTAGTTTTTCTTAAGACCCGAAACCGAGCCGAAGAGAATTGTTTGGGGCTGCGTCCCCCTTTAGCAGATTTTCCGAGGCTTAGCTTTTCTTAAGACCCGAAACCAAGCCGAAGAGAGAGAATAATTTGAGCTTGCGTCCCTTCACATCTCTTTTACCGAATCTCCAAAAACTCCACCACCTCATAAAGCGACTCAAAAATCTCCTCCGCCAACTCCTTCATCTCCTCCGTCACCTCCATCAGATCCGGCACCATGATCGGATGCATCCCTGCTGCATAAGCCGCCCTGATTCCATTATGAGAATCCTCAATCACATAACAATTCTCCGGTCTGGTCCCCAGTCGTCTGCAAGCCTCCAGAAAGATATCCGGTTCCGGCTTACTCCGTTCCACCATATCTCCCCCGATAATCTGATCAAAATATCCCAGCAGCCCGCCATCTGAAATCTCCGAACGCACCAGTACCTCCCGGGTAGAACTGGCAAGCCCAATCTTAAATCCCCTCATCTTCAGATATTTCAAAAGCTCCTCAACCCCCGGCTTCTTTGCCAGTTTACCTCCGGAAGCATGACTGAAAAACACCTCTGCCATCTCCGCTTTATATTCCTCATACGGAAAATCTTCACCATAATGCTTCAGAAAAACCCCTTTACTCACAACACTGTTTGTTCCTAGACACTCATGACATGCCGCCTCAACTCCTGCGATTCCATGACGTTCTGCCACTTCTTTCCACGCTTGAAGCACAAGAATCTCCGAATCAAAAATCACTCCATCCATATCAAATATCACTGTATCAATCCCACTCGCCATAACTTTTGATCCTTTCCTCTTTCTCTCTGTCAGCAGACTTTCTCAGGCAAAAATATCTTTGACGACAGTCTGATCAACTTATTCAAACCATATATAAGCCAGTAGTCTGACAATCTATTTTTTCATAATATAACCAATCGCATCACGAATCTGCGACACATAAACCAAGTTGATTCCTTCCACTTTTCCAACAGAAGACCTACACACTTCCGGAAGCACAACTGTTCCAAATCCCAGTTTTTTCGCCTCCTGCACACGCTGGCCTGCCATATTCACTGCGCGGATTTCACCACTCAGACCAACCTCGCCAAACACCATCACATTATCAGGAATCACAATATCCTTCGCACTGGAAACAATCGCCAGACAGATCCCAAGGTCAATTGCCGGCTCTGTCATCTTCATTCCCCCTGCAATATTGACATAAGCATCCGATGCAGCCAGACGGAGTCCTACTTTCTTCTCAAGCACAGCCATAAGGAGATTCACTCTATTAAAATCAGTTCCCACCGCTGTCCGCCTCGGAATACCGAAATTACTCTGGCACACAAGTGCCTGGATTTCAACCAGAATCGGCCGGGTTCCTTCCATAGAACACGCCACAACAGAACCCGACGCATCCTCCGGTCTGCCATTCAGCATATATTCCGACGGATTCTTCACCTCCTCAAGACCTGTATTACACATTTCAAAAACACCAATCTCATTCGTAGATCCAAAACGATTCTTCACCGCACGCAGGATACGATAAGAAGCATGCCGGTCGCCTTCAAAATAAAGCACCGTATCCACCATATGTTCCAGAACTCTCGGACCTGCCACATTTCCTTCTTTCGTCACATGACCTACAATAAAAATGGACACCCCCATCCCCTTTGCGATCTGCATAAGGATATTGGTAGATTCTCTCACCTGAGAGACACTTCCCGGTGCCGAACTTACATCTTCGTGAAACATAGTCTGAATGGAGTCGATCACAACCACATCCGGTTTTCTGCGCTCGATCACCTCACGTATCACTTCCAGGTTCGTCTCACATAAAAGCTGCATCTTATCCGTAAACTGCCCGATACGATTAGCTCTCAGCTTAATTTGTCTCAGAGATTCCTCGCCTGAAATATAAAGAACCGAAACCTGCTTCTCTGCCAGATTCCTGCACACCTGTAAAAGCAGCGTTGATTTTCCGATTCCCGGATCTCCTCCCACTAAAACAAGGGAGCCGGGGACGATACCGCCACCCAGCACCCTGTCAAGTTCACCAATCTGAGTTGTCTGCCGTTCATCTTCTGACAGGCTGATGTCTTTAAGAATCACCGGTTCCTGCCTTTTTTCTGATGATTTCATTGCTCCAGAAGAGGATGGCTTCTTTGTGGAAACTGTCTCTTCCACAAAGGTGTTCCAGGACTTGCATCCCGGGCACTGCCCCATCCATTTTGCGGATTCATATCCGCACTCCTGACAAAAATATACCGTCTTTTTATTTTTCAGCATTTTACAATCTTTACTTCTACTCTTGCAGCATTGCCAAGTTCCACGCTAAAGGAAAGTTTACCGCCCAGGTTTGTTTTCATCTTACCTGTGCTTGCCTGCTCAATAAATACTTCATATTCTGTATCCGGCTCCATCTCCACTGTGATCTGTGCATCTTCCGGTCCCTCTACATGGAAATCCATCTGAGCTTCACTCTGTGTAAGATTAAATACTGCTGTTCCCGGAACTGATTCGTAAACGAACATTCCGTTTCTCTCGAGCTTGGTAATCTCCTTAAAAGTTTTTACTTTATACATATCGCCCTGATGCTGATAGTCTGATAATTTAGACTTCTGTGCAAGCTCATAGTCACCAAAGCTGATTGCTCCATTCTCTTCTGTACGGATTAATTCTTTTACTACTGCCATTTCCTATGTCCTCCTAAGACTCTTTTGTTTGCCGCTCCACCGGTTCATCTACCGATGCCGTACAGTTTTCACTATCTCTGTACTTTTCCGACATTTTATGTGCTTATTATATAATACATTCACTTTTTTGACCAGTATCTCACTGATTTTTTTATACTAATTTCACAATTTCTGTGAATCATGTGAGTCCTCTGCTTTAATTGTAAATATCTGTCTGCTCACAGATTTCTACTGTTTTTTCACTTCAAATGCAATCTCGTTTTTATGAAGTTTCACCTGTACACTATCTCCACGTTTTACTCTGCCTTCCAGAATCTCGTTTGCAAGCGCATCTTCTATCTTACTCTGAATTGCACGACGCAGCGGTCTGGCACCATATTTATTATCAGAACCTTTTTCTGCAATAAAATCTTTCACAGCATTTGTCACTGTAAGATGAATTTCCATCTGTTCTGCACATCGTTTCTCCAGTGTTTTAAGAAGCAACGTCACAATTTTCCGGATATCTTCTTTATTCAGCACATGGAACACCATGATATCGTCAATTCGGTTCAGGAACTCCGGTTTGAAAATCCGGCGCACTTCTTCCATCACACCGCCTTTCATTCGTTCATAGTCTTTCTTCTCATCATTATCAGACATGAATCCCAGACGTTTCGGTTCCATGATCGCCTGTGCCCCTGCGTTGGAAGTCATAATAATAATCGTCTGTTTGAAGTCGACTTTTCTTCCCTGTGCATCTGTAATATGACCGTCATCCAGCACCTGTAAAAGTATATTAAACACATCCGGATGTGCCTTCTCAATCTCATCAAAAAGCAATACACTGTACGGATTTCTGCGTACCTTCTCACTGAGCTGGCCGCCTTCTTCATATCCTACATATCCCGGAGGAGAACCGATCAGCTTGGAGACACTGTGTTTCTCCATATATTCGGACATATCTACACGAATCATCGCCTGTTCACTTCCAAAGACAGCTTCTGCCAGAGCCTTGGAAAGTTCTGTCTTACCAACACCTGTAGGTCCAAGGAAAAGGAAAGAACCAATGGGACGGTTCGGATCTTTAAGTCCTACTCTTCCCCGTTTCACTGCCTGCGCAACAGCTTTCACTGCCTCATTCTGTCCGATCACACGTTTATGAAGTTCTTTCTCCAGACGAGCAAGACGTTTGGTTTCTCCCTCTGTCAGTTTCTGAAGAGGAATCTTTGTCCAGTCAGAAATCGTCTCTGCAACAGCAGCTTCATCTACAACAAGTTTCTTCCTCTTATTTCTACGTTCAGTCTTAATGCGGATTTTCTCCATTTCGGCTTCCACTTCATTTTGGCGTACCTGTGCTTTTTTTGCGCGTTCAATATCTGCAGTCTTAACTGCCTGTTCTTTCTCCTCACGAAGTTCATTCAGTTCCAGTTCATATTGTTCCATTTCAGGTGCTGACTGATAACCCACAAGCTGAACCTTTGATGCTGCTTCATCAATAATATCAATTGCCTTATCCGGAAGGAAACGGTCATTGATATATCTTTGTGACATTTTTACTGCTGCCTCAAGTGCCTCATCTTCAATCTTTACCCCATGATGTTTCTCATAATATGGACGCAGACCTTTAAGGATCTCAACAGTCTCCTCTGAAGATGGTTCTTCCACTGTCACAGGCTGGAATCTTCGTTCCAGTGCTGCGTCTTTTTCAATATATTTACGGTATTCCTCCAGAGTAGTCGCGCCGATAAGCTGAATCTCACCTCTGGAAAGAGAAGGTTTCAGGATATTAGAAGCATCCAGTGCTCCCTCCGCTCCACCTGCTCCGATGATGGTATGGATTTCATCAATGAACAGCAGAATTCCCTGATGTTCTTTTACTTCCTGGATCACATTCTTAATGCGTTCCTCAAATTCACCTCTGTATTTGCTTCCCGCAACCATGCCGGAAAGATCTAACACAACAAGACGCTTATCCTTCACTGTATCCGGAACCATTCCCATAACGATGCGCTGTGCAAGTCCCTCTACAATGGCAGTCTTACCTACTCCGGGTTCCCCTGTCAGACACGGATTATTCTTCGTACGTCTGCTCAGAATCTGGATCAGTCTGGTAATTTCTTTATCACGCCCTATCACAGGATCCAGTTTTCCCTCTGCTGCAAGCTGTGTCAGGTCACGACTGTACTGATCCAGCGTAGGGGTACTGGTCACTTTTTTGTTTCCCGCATTCCTTGCGTACTGAAATTCCTCTGCAATGGTATCATTGTCAAATCCCATAGCTGTCAGGATAGCCGCAAACAACTTCTGGATATTTACTCCCATTGTAAAAAGCAGTCTGGTCGCTACACAGTCTGTCTCTTTCAGAAGCGAAAGCAACAGATGCTCTGTTCCGCAAAGACATTCCATGCTCTCAGCATCTTCCTTCGCCTGTTCAATGATCCTTCTTGCTCTCGGGCTGTACTGGGGATCTTTTGTTTCTGCTACCGCAGTATTGCCCTGAACCGGTGTAACCAGGCTGCTGATAAGTTCCCTGAGTTTTTCTTCTTCTACGTTAAATTCCTGCAACACTTTTCCCGCAGTGCCTTCAGGTTCTTTCAAAAGACCTGCAAGAAGATGTTCTGTTCCGATATATCCATGTCCACAGGATTTCGCAGTTGTCTTTGCCAATTTGAGGGCATTCTCTGCCTGTCTGGTAAATTGTCTCTCCATGTCCTCTCCTATCTGTTTTCATCATATTCGTCAAAAATCTCATCAATAAGCTGATGTACTTCCTCTCTGCTTACGCTCTTGCAACATCCTTTCGCAAGCGCCACCATGAGATTCTGTTTCAGTTCTTCCAATGCTTTTCGTTTATTTACATCAATAGAAATCACTGCACCACGTCTGCGGTCGATAGTGACAAATCCCTCCTGTCGCAACAGTGAATATGCTTTATTTACTGTATGCATATTTATCCCAACTGTATCTGCAAGCTGTCTCACTGATGGCAGTGTATCTCCCTCCTGCAGTCTTGACGTAGCAATCCCCATGATGATCTGATTGGTCAGCTGGATGTAAATGGCTTCATCACTACTGAAATCTATTTCTATCATCATACGTTTTCTTCTCCTTTTTGTGTTACACATATCCTAGCACAAACCAACATTTTTTGCAACAGAAAGACGTATTGCTGTATTATTTTTCAAAACAAAAAGGGGTGTACTGCCATGTTCTCACACAGCATGCACACCCTTTATCTTCTTTCTGTCAACTGAATTTCATCTACATGACTTGATTATTTTAAGCCAATGATCTTATTGAGCTGTTCTCTGTTCAGAACAAGGTTAAAGCCTAATGGATTAACTGCATAAGCCATTGCCTTATCGATTAACAGCTCCGGAAGTTTTGCAAACGGTACTTTCGCAATACGCAGCTTCTGACCTTTTGTAAACTTCTCAAGTTCCATAACGTCTGTAAATACAGGCTGGAGAATTTCTTCTTTTTTATTTTTGAGATACGGAATATTGATCTTCTTAGGATCTTCAGGATCTACATTCATAGCAACCAGATATTCGGATTTCTTCAGGTTTACGATCAGTTCTTCCTCAAGCTCACGAAGATTTCCATGCTGATCCTTCTCTACCGGACGGCGGAGTTCCTGCATAAAGTAAATACCGGAAAGCTCCAGTGTAGGATTCAGAAGCGGTCTCTTAGCCGGCTCAATCTTGCTCATATCTGCCTGTTTTGCAACATCCGGAAGATCAATCTCAATTTTATCTTCACCATCTACCCATACAACTGTATTTACGCCAATTGCATAGAAAGTTCCATATAATCTGGGATAATCCTTCTTGGTAAATTTCATACCCATAAGAAGAACCTTTTCTTCCAGCATTTTTTTGCCGAATTCCTTGATTCCCTCTTCTGTGGAAAAAATCCATGCCTGGTCATTATAAGTCTCTTCGTCACATTTCACATATGGCAGTTTGGTAGCCTGTGAGTATGCAACAAATACTGTCTCTCTGTTCTGTAATTCCTTGATTGCTTCTTCTTTGCTGATTCCCATTATTTTATCCTCTCTGTCTCATTTCTTTTATGATCTTTTTCATTTCCTTATCAACACGATAAGACTCTGTGATCTTCTGTAGTGATTTCTTATATGTAAATTCATCCAGTTTGTGACCGTCCTGCAAATATGTCAGCATCTCATCCGGAAATGCCGCAAAATATACAGATACTGCCCACGCCACTGCCATCTTTGCATAATATCCCTGCTGAGTGATACTCTCCAGACGTCTGATACTCTCTTTCAAATATTCACGCTTCACAAAATGTCCCAGAAGCATGACTGCCGCAAATCTTGCTTCGTATTCTTTATTCGAAGTAAAATACGTTTCAATAAAATCCCAGTATTCTGCCTGGTATTTATCTGCATCTTTTAATGTACTGCAAAAGCAATCGCATACTGCCCAGTTATTAATGTCCGGCACAAATTTTGCCACATATGTTAAGCGTTCTTTGCATTCCATCTTTGCATAAGCACTCACCAATCCGCGAAGCATCGTTTCTTCATACCACTGGTCATCCGCCTGTTCAAACCATTCCTGCCAGTCCATACCAGAAAGCTGCTTTGCAAATTTTCGCAACACCGGAAGTCTGATTCCCATAACATTATCCACACCCGGCAGAAGATTGCTGTGAAAATCCCGATAACCGGTATCTTCATTCTCCTGCAGAAACTGGCGCACCATATGTGTCGTCACCTGAATCTCTTTCTGACTTTTCCTGTTCATAATATTTCTCCCATTACTGTGCATATGCTGAACAGTAACTTTCTCCTTGCTGTTTCTGCTACGTTACAATTCATCTCAATCTGTAACTTTGCTTTACAGCACTTTTCTATTTTATAACAGATTGCATGAAAAGTAAAGGAAATCGCTCGTATTATTTATGCAAAATAATTTATGTGGATTCTATCGTTCTTTCAAAAAATATTACATCGAGATCATTTTGGACAGAAGAAGTATCTGCCAACCATAAAACAGGAGACAAGAATGGGACTTTTATCCCAGCCTTGTCTCCTGTTTATTTTTAAACATCAATATTTTTTATGCTTCATCAATTGCTTTTCCAATATCATGGCGCATATATTTATTTGCAAATGTGATCCACTCTGTGGCTTCATAGGCATTCTTTCTTGCTTCTTTTAAATCTTTGCCTGTCGCAGTAATTCCCAGAACACGGCCACCATTAGTAACAATCTGACCGTCTTTCAGTTTGGTTCCTGCGTGGAAGCAGTAATATCCGTCTTTGCCTTTGAAATTTTCAAATCCGTACATTGGGATACCTTTTTCATATTTTACAGGATATCCATCACTTGCAAGTACTACGCACACTGCTGCATTATCCTCGAACTGAAGGTCTACCTGGTCCAGTGTTCCATTTACGCAAGCTTCCATTACTTCAATGATATCATTCTTCATACGTGGCAGGACTACCTGTGCTTCCGGATCTCCGAAGCGTGCATTATATTCCAATACCTTCGGGCCATCTGCGGTAAGCATAAGACCAAAGAAAATGATTCCCTTAAATGGGCGTCCTTCTGCAGCCATTGCATCTACTGTCGGCTGATATACATATTTCCTGCAGAATTCATCTACTTCTTCTGTATAGAACGGACTTGGGGAGAAAGTTCCCATTCCGCCAGTATTCAATCCCTGATCACCGTCCTGAGCACGTTTGTGATCCTGTGCGGATGTCATTGTACGGATAGTTTTTCCATCTACAAATGATAACACAGAGACTTCACGTCCTGTCATAAATTCTTCAATGACCATGGTATTTCCGGCATTTCCGAATTTCTTATCTTCCATGATCTCTTTTACACCGTCTTCTGCCTCTTTCAGATCCTGACAGATCAGTACTCCCTTGCCGAGTGCAAGACCATCAGCCTTCAGGACAATTGGAAATCTGGCTTCTGTGCGGAGATATTCCAGTGCTTTCTCAGGATCATCAAAATTCTCATATGCCGCTGTGGGAATATTGTATTTTTTCATCAGATCTTTTGAGAAAGCTTTGGAGCCTTCAAGGATAGCAGCATTCTTTCTCGGGCCAAAGACTTTCAGACCACGTGCTTCAAATACATCTACCACACCGCCAACCAGAGGATCATCCATACCGATAATGGTAAGATCGATTGCTTTCTCCTGAGCAAAATCAGCAAGTTTCTCAAACTCCATAGCACCGATATCTACACATTCTGCAAGTTCTGCAATCCCTGCATTTCCAGGTGCACAATAAATTTTATCCACTTTCGGACTCTTTGAAACACTCCATGCAATGGCATGTTCTCTTCCACCGCTGCCTACGATCAAGACTTTCATTTTATTTTTGCTCCTTTATCTACTCTTCTGTATCAAATTCCTCTGTTTCTACTCTTCCATCCACCACTTTCACTTTGTCATTGGCAATAAGATTGATAGCTTTCGGAAGAATCTTCCACTCCGCTTTCTCCATAACACGTCTCTGAAGAACTTCCGGGGTATCATCAGATTTAATCTTTACGGCCTTCTGAAGAATGATCGGACCTGTATCTGTACCTGTGTCAACAAAATGTACGGTCGCACCTGTCACACGTACGCCTCTTTCCAGAGCTTTCTCATGTACATGCAATCCATAATAGCCCACTCCACAGAAAGACGGAATCAGTGACGGGTGGATATTGATGATCTTATTTGGATACGCTTCCACGATCATTGGAGGAATAGCCACAAGAAATCCAGCCAGAACGATAAGCTCTACACCACTTTCTTTCAGCTTCGCAAGAAGTGCCCTGTGAAATTCTTCTCTGTTCTCAAACTGTTTTGGGGAAATACATACAGCTTCTATGTTGTGATTCTTTGCTCTCTCCAGCGCATAAGCCTTCGGATTATTGCTGATAACCAGAGAAACTTCTGCATTTGTAATCTTTCCACAGTCAATGGCATCCAGGATAGCCTGCAGATTCGTGCCGCCTCCTGAAACCAGTACACCGACTTTTAACATAAAGTCACTCCCTTTTCACCATCTTCGATACGTCCTACTACGTACGGAGTGTCACCTGCTGCTTTGATTGCTTCCATTGTTTTGTCCACATCTGCTGCATCTACAGCAAGGATCATTCCAAGTCCCATGTTATAAGTATTGTACATCATCTGTTCATCAATATTGCCTTTTTCAGCAAGAAGTTTGAAGATTGGAAGTACCGGATAGCTGTTCTTTTCCACAACTGCACGTGTTCCCTCTTTAAGCATTCTCGGAATATTTTCATAAAAACCGCCGCCTGTGATATGACTGCATGCGTGCACACGAACTCCGGCATTTTTAATGCTCTTTAATGCTTTTACATAGATTCTGGTTGGTGCCAGAAGTGCTTCACCAAGTGTTGTTCCAAGTTCTTCATAATAAGTATCAAGAGATTCCTTTGTCATATCAAAAACTTTACGGACAAGAGAAAATCCGTTACTGTGAACACCTGTGGATGCCATACCAACCAAAACATCTCCTGCTTTCAGTTCTTCACCTGTGATCATCTCTTTTTTATCGCAGACACCTACTGCGAAACCAGCCAGGTCATATTCGTCTTCCGGCATCAGTCCCGGATGCTCTGCTGTCTCACCGCCGATCAGAGCTGCATCTGACTGCACACAGCCTTCTGCAACGCCGCCTACGATAGCTGCGATCTTTTCCGGATAATTCTTACCACATGCAATATAATCAAGGAAGAATAATGGTTCTCCGCCTGCACATGCAATATCATTGACACACATGGCAACTGCATCAATGCCAATGGTGTCATGCTTGTCCATAACCATAGCAAGTTTTACTTTAGTTCCACATCCGTCTGTACCTGATAATAATACCGGTTCTTCCATTTCTTTGATCTTAGCAAGAGAAAAGGCCCCGGAAAATCCTCCCAGTCCTCCCAGCACTTCTTCACGCATGGTTCTCTTTACATGCTCTTTCATCAGCTCTACTGATTTATATCCTGCTTCAATATCTACTCCAGCGGTCTTGTAATCCATGATAATCCTCCGTTTTTACCCCTGATCCTGTTTATGGATCTGAGTTATCCTCATTTTATCTTAGTAATTTTTATATCCGACTTCCTGTAATCTTGCGTCTTTTGCTTCCACCTGTTCTTTTAATTCCTGGCTGTAAGCTTTTAATTTTGCAAGAATTTCCTCATCTGATGTTGCAAGTATCTTAGCTGCCAGAAGTCCTGCGTTTGCGCCTCCGTTGATAGCGACTGTTGCAACCGGGATTCCTGACGGCATCTGTACGATAGAATAAAGGGAATCTCTTCCTCCCAGAGAAGTGGTGTGCATAGGAATTCCGATAACCGGCATCGGGAAGATTGCTGCGCACATTCCCGGCAGATGAGCTGCCATTCCTGCACCTGCGATAATTACTTTAAAGCCTTTTTCCTCTGCTGTTTTTGCATATTCAAAAAAGACATCCGGTTCTCTGTGTGCGGAAATGATCTTCATCTCGTAATCAATTCCCAGTTTCTCCAGAATGTCTGCTGCTTTGCTCATGATCGGCATATCTGAGTCGCTGCCCATCACAATTCCTACTTTTGCCATGATTATTCTCCTTTTCTTCTCAAGTATTCTCAGACAGATCACAACTTATCTGCCCGGGACTCTGTTTTTATTTTATTGATAAAAAAAGTACGGTCAGAAAAGATTTTATCAAAACCCTCTCTAACCGTAGATTCTACTAAGATTCCCTTTTTCTGTCAATAAAATTAATGCAAAGAAATATTTTAACGAACTAATAAATTTTTTTGTATTCCGGAATTAATGAGAAAATGCCGTTATTCCCCAAACGGCTCGTTCAGAGCTTCCGTACCCGGAAGGACAAATCTTCCATCTTCAATAATGGAAATCATATCCCCCTCATCATCAATCGTACGGATGCTTCCCAGTTCGTCATATGGAATCGTGACATCTGTGTGACATCCATAATAAGCAAGGCTGACGTCTTCTTTTCGCATCTCGGAAATCTCATTGTCTCTTGCGATGATTTCTTTACCATCCGGATTATAGACCGGAGTATCTTCTGACCAGCTGTAACAGGTATCACCAACTGCGAAATGCGGTCCCATTTTTTCTGCGATCAGAATCGGAAGTTTGTCTGCGATATTATATTTCTGCGCTGCCACATAAGCTGTTGTATTAGTTCCGATCGCAAATTCTCCCATTGCAAGTTTCGGATGATGGAACAGAATATTATCTTCAATATATTTACGGTTCTCTTCCTCTGTCTCAAAATTAGAACAGCTGTAATCGATCACCTGTCCACAGTCAAACACAAGCTTCAGGTCACAAAACTGCAGTCCGTTAAGATATACTTTTGAAACATGAAGCATTCCGCCTGTTCCTGCAAGTACCGGTGAAGTAAATACTTCACCCAGAGGAATATTTACATCTGCCACACAGTTCTCAAAATTTGTCTGTGTTTTCGCATCTGTTAATGTGTGAAGATGAATGAGCAGATCTGTCTCATTCTCTCCCTTTCCCTTGATTTCCACCCATTCACAGGTATCAAGAGTATCTATGATCGTCTGCTGGATCTTCTGATATTTCTTATAATCCAATGTATTGATCTTTACGATCTCGCGGAAAATTTCCGGAAAATCCTCTCCGATCTCAGGTATCGGATAAGCAATAATCGTAAAACTTCTTTCCTCACCTTTGATATAACGATTTGTAATCTGACCGGATTCATTGTCCAGTTCCAGTTGAAGCTTCTGCTGTGCTTCTGTAAACGCCCAGCTTTCCGGTTTACTTACCGGTGAAAACGGCTTCTCTCCAAATGTCTCGATCACAGCCGGTCCGCCATGTACATCTGCCAGATCTGCATATTCATCATAAGAAGTCTGCATGGCACGAAGTTTACGCTTTACAAAATCCGGATCCAGAAACAGCGCACTGTCCTGTCTGTGGTCATAATCAAACTGCGGATTTGCAATTCCTCCTGTAAATCCATTTCTGAACTGATTCCGTCTGTTCACCGCATGAAGTGCATGGCGGTAAATAACCGTCTGCAGCCCCATCTCCCGGAACTGAAGAACAGCCGCTTTTACCATACGCTCAAAGCCAAGATGATAACGTATATTAACCGTTTTCTTCTTTGTAATATCTTTTCTTCCTGTGATGAATCCCATCCGATAGCCTTCTGTATAAGTACGTGCCATCTCATCAATTTCCCTCTGGGAAAGTGAATTCATAAATTCTGCTGTTTTCAGTTCATTTTCCGATACATATTCGCCGGACTGATACAGATAACTCAGATCGCTCAGATCAGAATCCATGATCATTTCAACCACAAAATTATTCTCAGGATCAATCGCCTCTCTGATCCGATTTTCCACCATATCCTGGCAGTAGTCATTCACATAGGAAACGAGAATTTCTTTCACCTGTTTCTCAGCAGGAATTTCTTCCTGCGTAAATGCAGAATAGATTTCCAGAAACAATTCAAGTACAACCGTAAGATCCCATGCTTTTTTTTCAAACGCATAAGCAATCGTGCCATGAAGTTCTGTATAAAGAAAGGTAAATACTTTTCCGTATTCTCCCAACATTTTCTGTGCATATGCAGGATTTCCATAAGAATTTTCATAATTTTCGGGCAGAATATCCTGATATAATTCATGATTCTGTTCCTGAAGTTCTTCAAGATTTTTCCCCGCAATTCCATGGTCCATCACATGAATCACCTGCTGTAAAAACATTGCTTCTTTTGTAAAAAAATCGCAGTACGGTTCTTCTGCCATTTTCTCGTCCGGTATCTGAGCGATTCTTTCTTTCGCCAGTTCATACCGTTCCATAACCCATTCGTCCAAACTATATTTCTCCTTTTTCTATCAGACTTCCCTGTTAATCAGCCGGAAATTCCCATCAGAAAGATTCCCAGCCATCCGATCATTATGATTCCGTTTGCAATAGAGCCGATCATACCTGCTTTGTGTGTCCGGTTTTCTTCTGAAAAGCTTTTCAGTCCCATCGCAAATCCATATACAGACAGAAGCATTGCGCAAAGACTGATCCCGCCTACAATATATCCGTATTGTCCCTGCAAAAAAAATGCCAGCAAAACTGCAGTCACAAATAAAACCAGTGAAACAGCCGCCAGCACTGCTGACAATTTTCCCTGCTGTGCCTCTCTTTTCTTTGCAAACGCATATCTATATCTTTTTGCCATAAATTTTTCTCCTCAGGTGATCGCAGATAAAAAAAAGCAGATATCCAAGAGCCGCCCCTGCTGTATTCAATATCATATCATCTACGTCAAAGCACCCAACCTTTGTAATAAGCTGGATGACCTCTACCGTAACACTAAGCCCAAATCCTGCCAGTACGATCAGCCATCCGCTTCTCATTTTGTCCAGAATAACCGGCAGTATAAATCCAAATGGAAGAAAACCAATTACATTTCCAAAAAGATTTGTAACTACCGCCATAAGTCCAAGCTGTTTTCTGTATACCCAGAAACGCCTTATCTCAACAAACGGTATCAGATTATATCTGTACTGTCTTTCTTCCATTGCTGCTCTTCCGTATTCTTCTGAAAAGAACAGAAAATAAATCAGTACCAGAACATACAGGATAAACAAAATGGTTCCCAGTGTCCGTATGATATGCTTCGTTTCTTTTTTCAATGTTTTCTCCTGTTTCTGAAGCCTTTTATATCAATATCTCTGATTTCTTTTTCAGCAGTCTTGCACCGTTTACGATCATCATGATCCCTGTTACGATTCCCGTTGCCAGTACAATGATCCCGACTGTCAGACTGCAGGCTCCTGTGGAAGACATGGTTTTATAAATTTTTTCGTTCATAATCGTCCTCATCAGTATCATGATCTGCTTTCGCAGATCATGATATCTTATTTATAAATCGCTGTTACCTGTATTTGCTTATTTTGCACCGTACTGCTCATAATATGCGTCGATTGCGGCTTTCAATGTATCGTCAATGATTACTTTTCCTTTATATTCTTTATTATAAAGATGTTCAATGACCTCTTTCATTGTAACAATCGCATTTGTTTCAAACCCATAAAGGTCATGGACTTCGTCAAGGGCACACTTCACGCCGCCTTTTCCGACTTCCATGCGGTCCAGAGAAACCATAAGACCGACGATTTCCACATCAGCCGCACCTTTTACCTTCGGTACTGTCTCTTCCATGGATTTACCGGATGTTGTTACATCTTCGATCATCACTACACGATCGCCGTCTTTTAATTTACTTCCGAGGAAGCTTCCCTTATCTGCACCATGGTCTTTTTCTTCCTTACGGTCTGAACAGTAGCGGATTTCTTTTCCATATAATTCACTGAATGCAATTGCAGTTACAACACTTAACGGGATTCCCTTATATGCCGGTCCGAAAAGCACATCGAAATCATCGCCATATTTGTCATGAATAGCATGTGCATAGTACTCACCCAGTTTCTTTAACTGAGAACCTGTCACATATCCGCCTGCATTCATAAAAAACGGGGACTTTCTTCCGCTTTTAAGAGTGAATTCTCCGAATTTCAGAACTTCACTGTCTACCATAAATTCAATAAATTCCTGTTTATACTGTTCCATCTTATGTTATGCCTCCTGTATCTGTTTTATTTTACAATACCAACCATCTCTTTTACAGAATTGAATCCATTCTTCTTCATGTATGCTTCAATTCCATCGATTACTTCCAGTGTCACTGCCGGATTGTGGAAATTTGCCGTACCCACAGATACTGCGCTGGCTCCTGCAAGAATAAACTCAATGGCATCCTCTGCGCAGGAAATTCCGCCCATTCCGATGATCGGGATATTGACTGCCTGTGCAACCTGATAAACCATACGGACAGCAATCGGTTTCACGATCGGTCCGGAAACACCACCGGTTTTATTTGCAAGCGCAAAAGTCTTCCTGTTGATATCAATCTTCATTCCTGTCAGTGTATTGATCAGGGATACCGCATCTGCACCGCCTGCTTGTGCACCTTTTGCAATCTCTGTGATATCTGTGACATTCGGTGTTAACTTCATGATCACAGGCTGTTTTGCAATCTTTTTGATCTGAGCGGTAAGTTCCTCTACATGATGTGCATCCTGACCAAATGCAAGGAATCCTGCGTTTACATTCGGGCAGGAAATATTAATCTCCATCATATCAATTGGCTGATCTGCCAGACGTTCCACCACTGCCAGATATTCTTCCGGCGCATGACCGCATACATTTACAATGATCTTTGTATCATACTGTTTCAAAAAAGGAATATCCCTCTCACAGAAAAGATCAATACCCGGATTCTGCAGACCAATCGCATTCATCATGCCTCCGTAAACTTCAGCCACACGCGGAGTCGGATTTCCGGCCCACGGGACATTGGCTACGCCCTTGGTTGTCACTGCTCCCAGCTTATTAATATCTACATAATCAGCAAATTCTGCTCCTGAACCAAAGGTTCCGGATGCCACTGTTACCGGATTTTTCCACTCTACGCCGGCAATATTTACACTCATATCCATCAGATTTCCACCTCCGTAGAAAGAAATACCGGACCATCCTTGCAGATTCTCTTATTATTCACATTGCTATGTGCATCTTTTTCTCTGGATTTGCACACACAGGCAAGGCAGGCACCGATTCCGCATGCCATACGTTCCTCCAGGGAAATATAACATTCAATCCCATTTTCTTCGGCATATTTCTTGATTGCACGAAGCATCGGAGTTGGTCCGCAGGCATAGATCACGTCCGCTTCCAGAGCATTCTCTCTGATAGCATCCATAACATTGCCTTTTGTTCCCACACTGCCATCCTCTGTGGCAATATAAAGTGTTCCCGCCGCCTCAAATTCCTCTCTGAGGAACGTATGACAGTCCCTGTATCCTGCAATGATCTGTTTTTTCTCACATTTCATCTGCTTTGCAAGTTCCAGGATCGGAGGAACACCGATTCCACCACCCATAAGGAAAACTTTTTTCCCCTCAGCCTTCTCTACAGGAAAACCATTTCCCAGAGGTCCCAGTACCGGAATGATATCTCCGGCTTTCATCTGTGAAAATTCATCGGTTCCGGTTCCCTGTCCGGTCACTCTGTAAACCAGATGAAGACGGCCATTTTCTTTGTCAATCTCACAAAGACTGATCGGTCTGGGAAGAATTTTGGATTTATCATTTGTATAAAGAGATACAAACTGTCCTGGTTTCGCATCTGCTGCAATTCTGTCAGTCTGGATCCACATACTGTAAATGCCTGCACCAATGCTCTCCTGACTTACAACAGTGCAGATTTCTCTTGTCTTTTCGCTCATTTCATGCCTCCTAGCGATTGTTTAAAGCAGTACTGATGTCTTCGATCATATCTTTTACCGCCTGGCGGGATGCATCTGCATAATTTAATTCACCAAAGGAAGCATATTTTTCCTGTTTGTAAGCTGCAATGATTCCTCTGGAGGAATTGACGATTGCACCAAGTCCGTCTTCATTAAAGAAATGAACAAGATCGGCACCTTTTCCGCCCTGTGCACCATATCCCGGTACCAGGATGAAGGTTTTCGGCATGATCTTACGGAGAGTTTTTCCCATTTCCGGATAGGTTGCACCTACTACAGCACCTACATAGCTGTATTCATTTCCCATATGTGATTCTCCCCACTGGGCAACCTTCTCTCCAACCCACTCATAAAGCGGACGTCCGTCAATGATTCTGTCCTGAAACTCTCCGCTGGACGGATTGGATGTTTTTACGAGTACAAAAAGCCCTTTGTTCTCTTCTTTACATACATCGATAAACGGGTTGACACTGTCAGATCCCATATATGGATTGATTGTCGCAAAATCTTCGTCAAAACCTGCGATTCTGTTACTTCCCACCTGAACTTTACCCAGATGTCCGACTGCATATGCAGCAGATGTGGAACCAATGTCACCTCGTTTGATATCTCCAATAACTACCAGACCTTTTTCTTTGCAATAATCAATGGTGTTCTTATATGCCATTAAGCCCGGAATACCAAACTGCTCATACATTGCGATCTGTGGTTTCACTGCTGGGATCAGATCGCTGATCGCATCAACGATTCCTTTATTATACTGCCAGATAGCTTCTGCTGCTCCCTCTAATGTTTCCCCCAGTTCAGAAAAAGCTTTCTTCTGAATATGCTGCGGGATATAGTTGAGCATCGGATCCAGTCCTACTACGATAGGAGCGTTTGTTTTTTTAATGTTTTCAATAAGTTTGTTGATCATGAGTCTTTCCTCCTGAATATTGATATGGTATTTTTATGCATTCTGGTATACAACTTTTCCATCACAGATTGTATAGAGAATTTTTCCCTTTACTTTCCATCCGTCAAATGGTGTGTTGCGTCCTTTGGAAGCAAATTCATTTTTATCTATTTTATATTCGTGATCAATGTCTGCAATGACAATGTCTGCCGGATGTCCCTTCTGAAGTGTACCTCTGTCACTTCCCAGAATCTGTGCCGGGTTCCAGCTCATTTTCTCAATAAGCTGTGAGATTGTAAGAATTCCGGTTTCTACAAGTGCAGTATAAGACAATGCAAAGCTTGTCTCAATTCCCACAATGCCAAAAGCCGCATTCCGGATGGAGCCTGTCTTCTCCGGCACTGCATGAGGTGCATGATCTGTACTGATCACTTTAAAGGAACCATCCTTCAGTCCTCGGATCAGTGCATCTACATCTTTCTTCGTACGAAGAGGAGGGTTCATCTTATAGTTTGGATCATCACATTTAATATCATCGGAAGTGAGGATAAAATGATGCGGGCAAACCTCTGCTGTGATATTGTCCAATCCCTCTTCCTTCACAATCTCCATCATCTTCGCAACACCTTCTGTGGAACAATGGCACAGATGCAGTTTTGCCCCTGTCTCTCTGGCAAGAAGAATATCTCTCGCTGCGATCACATCCTCAACTGCATTGCAGATACCTGGCAGACCAAGTCTCCGCGCATTCTCATCCTCATTCATACATCCATCACCGCGCAGATCAATATCCTCACAGTGAGCAAAGATCGGAACATTGAATTTCTCTGCCACTTCCATAGCTTCTTTGCAAAGTCTGGTATTCATAACAGATTTGCCGTCTTCAGATAATGCCGGGATTCCCGCTTTTACCATTCCTTCGATATCAGAAAGTTCCTGTCCCTTCTCCCCCTGCGTAATGGCACCTGCCTGGAGCACATGAATGCCGGCAAGCTGTTTTGCCTTATTATGCACATAATTTACACGATCCGGACTGTCAATTACCGGTGTTGTATTCGGCATTGCAACAACCGTTGTCACACCACCTCTTGCAGCAGCCCGGGAACCTGTCTCTATATCCTCTTTCTGTGTCTGTCCCGGATCTCTGAAATGAACGTGAAGATCGATCAGTCCCGGCATTACCAGACATCCCTTCGCATCTATTACTCTGTCGTTTTTATCTTTTATTTTAAGTTTCTCACCGATCTCGGTGATCACGCCATCTTCCAGATAAATATCGCCTTTTTTATCAGTGTCAGTAGCCGCATCTACGATACGTCCTCCCTGAATCAGAATACCCATGCAATTCTCTCCCTTCGTTGTCGTTTGACAATAACTTTCTGATATACATAATACACGAAACTTCTTCTTTTATAAAGCCTTTTTTTACTGATGTGCAGTCTTTTTTGCTTGACAATTCAAAATGCGGGAGATATAATCAGTTCATATCTGGATTATTTAATGTATAGTCACTGGTTTTTAGAGATTATATAACAGTATATAATCTGTAAAATCTGGTGATTTTTTTATTTGCCAGAAACTATATAATTTTTTTATTTTTTATGGAGGTAACAACATGAACAAGGGAACTGTAAAATGGTTCAACGCAGAAAAAGGTTACGGATTTATCACTGGTGAAGACGGTGCAGACGTATTTGTACATTTCTCCGCTATCAATGGTGAAGGATTCAAATCCCTTGAAGAAGGACAGGCTGTAACATACGACTTAACAGAAGGCGCTCGTGGTATGCAGGCTGCAAACGTTACAAAATTATAATTTATAATTTTTGTTAACGCGAGAGGATTGAATTCCGCACTTTTCTATACGGATTAAACCTCAAAAAAATCCCCGGATCATCCGGGGATTTTTTATTGCTTTTCTTCTGTGAATCCATCAGAGATTCAATTTCTATTTAACATCTGCGCTGTCTGCATCCGTTGTTGAATCTGCTGTTTCTGCAGCTTTATCGTCTGCTACATTTGTATCATCTGCTTCTTCAGATTTATCTGCGGTTTCCGTTTCAGAATCATCTGCGGTTGTGTCTGCTGCATCAGCATCTTCACTGTCTGTATCAGTGGAAGCTGTTGTATCTTCTTCCTCCGCTGTATCTGCATCAGTGCTGTCTGTACCATCGGATGCATCTGTTGACAGATTCGAAATGTAATTGTCAAGTGCAGTAGTATCCATTACTGTATTCTGAACCACATTCTCTTTGGCTCCTGTCACTTTTACATATGCAGAATAACCAATCCATGCAACAATCACAACACAAATGAATGCCCAGGCAAACATTTCCAGTCCAAAAAGTACTTTTTCTTTTCTGTCTGTTTTGTTATGCAGTCCTTTTCTGGCCTTATAAGCATCGACTTTCTTCTGGCTCATGATAGATCTCCTTTGCATCAATATTTCGTATTTTCTGATTATAGCACACTTTACTGCAAAAGAAAACAATTAGTTTATACTGCAACGATCACTCCGCCGTCATTTGCATACATAGAACTTACACCCGCTGTATCAAGGACTACGATCTTTGCAAGTTTCATTCTCTCTTCAAAGGCCTCTTTGAGCACCTGTGCTCTTGCCGGACAATTGCAGTGACTGATGGCAAGAACCTTCTCCGCACTGTCCGGGGTTTTCTCGATTACCTGCTCTACAAGCTTGATCAGAGCACGATTCATGCCTCTTGCCTGATCCAGCTGGCAGATATTTCCATCATCCGTAGAACCCATGACCGGTTTGATTTTCAATGCACTGGCCACTAACGCTTTTACTTTGCTGAGACGGCCGTTCTTTCTCAAAGTATCAAGATTCTCAAGTACAAAAAAAGTATGCTGCCCTTCAATATAATGTTCCACAGTTGAAACAACTTCTTCAAAACTCATCCCTGCTTCTTCACATTCCTGTATCTTCATTCCGATCAGGCTTTCCCCGATGGATGCGGAACGCGAATTGAACACATGTATTTTTTTATCCGGATGGTCTTCCATAATAAGATCTCTGCCAAGTAACGCACTGTTATAGGAACCACTCAGCTCAGAAGACAAAGTCACTGCATAAATATGCTCAGCCTCGCAGTCATATGCTCTCATATATCTCTCAGGTGACGGGCAGGCTGATTTCGGACATTCCGGGCAGGCTGCCACTTTATCAATAAAATCTGCCTGATCAAATGTTTCATCATCTATGATCTGTTCAGCTCCTACCATCAGAGTCAGTGGAATGGATTCAAAACATTCATCTTTCTTCCATTCGTCCAAAAGTTCTCCACAACTATCTATGATAATCTTATATCTCAATTATATCGTCCTCTTTTCCATTATATGTAGTATTCAATACCAGATATATCTTATCACACCGCTTTACGTTTGAAAAGACTTTTTAATAAAAACACTGTTCTTTTTTTCAAAAGTGCTTTATAATAAAAAGACGCTTCCCGCAAAGTGCAGGAAGCGCTGCCTGATCCACAAAATATGTTCAGAAATATGCAGCAATCCAGAAGTCTTTTTTTAATTCTGAACAGCTGTAAATCATGTTATCAGAGAGGTGTTGTATGCTTGCTTTAAAAATTACTGATGTAAAAGATTTTATGAATAAACTCCTGATCGGTGAGGTATTTGACCGTTTTTCTCTTGTCGAGGCATCTGTGACAACCTTCAACACTTTTACCATAAACGGAAAACTTCATTACGATTTCTTTGATACTGACACAAAGGCTGCTTTTGAGGAGAATTCCACAGAATATTCCCTCTGGCATGATGTAAAACCTTATTGTTTTTCTATCATACGCGGCAGACGCACACCTTTGAATTTCAGGATTGTATTTGAACTTTCTCATGATCAGACACAGTCATTGTTAAAAAATGAACAGCATATTGCAGATATTCCTGTGCAAAGCTTTTATCTGAATATCCGGTACAAGAACCAGTCCCTTTTATGTACAACAGGTGTTTCTTATACTTCATTCAGTCCGGATAAACGTCTGGAACATCTCTGGGATGATTCCATGACTGTTTTTCTCTCCAGTCATCACATTCCCTGTGAGAAATTATGAGTAGATTCTGTTATCAGTCTTTATCCGAATAACGCAGATAATAGACCAGAATATCTATAAACTCACTGTTCGTCGGTTTATCTGCCATTGTACACCCTGCCATTTCTTCCAGTGTATCCTTATGATTCATCCAACATAAGTTTACCAGTGTTCTTATGTTGTGTTCTACATTAGACGGCGTTGATTTATATTTTCTTGCAATGACCGGATAAATATCTTTGGTGACTTTTACCGGTCGCTCATAAATTTTCTGTGCCATTTCTACTGCATCCACAACATAATAATATCCTTTATACTTTGATGTTGCACCCAATTTTCTAATAACTCCATAAACTGCACTCATACATCGTTCCTCCTGTAACTTCCATAATCTGTGTTTTTACAGATTTGGATATCTCATTTATTTACACACATTTCTCTATAAGTAAATGAAAGTCACGATATTGGCTGCCCGGAAGCACCATTGCAGTCACTATTCTCTGTAACCCGTTATATTTTCTGCGGATTCGGCATATTCATTAAAATATCGGCAACTTAATAATAGGAATTCATAAGACATTTGTCAATACCAATGTAATTGTTTTCCACAAAAATAAGGAGCAAAAGTTATTCTCTGCTCCTTATTTGATATTCTGCTATTCTGACAGGAGTATCTGTCCTCTCATTGATCTGCCGGCAAATTGCCTGCTTTCTATCTTATTTTGCAATCATCAGCAAAATTTCATTGCTTCTCTGAACAAATCTGGTCATTTCGTCCGGTGAAAGCTGTTTATGGCTCATCATCGCAAGGTCATACAACTGTTCACAGATAAGCGGAGCCTTGTCAGATTCCTGATTCTCTGCCAGATATTTAACCAATGGATGATTCGCATTCAGAACCAGTGTTTCCTGTCCGCCAAACATATTCGGATCCATTCCATACATATTATACATCTTCATCATATCCTGCATACGGCGGCTCTCTTCGGAAAGAGTCATCATTGCTGATACATTTTCATTTTTCAAATTCTCAACATGTACTTCCAGTTTATCTTTATTAAGGCTCTTGCGGAAAAGTTCTGTCAGTGCTTTGACAGTTTCTTCATCGGCAGTACCCTCACCCTTCATTTCTTCGGTCAGATCCGCATCAATACGCTTAAACTGTACTTCCTGATGTTTCTGCTCAAGACTGGAAATAAATGCACTGTCAATATTATGCTTCAGGATAACGGCATCTTTTCCTGCTTCCTTAAACATATTGATATACTGACTCTGCTGAACTTCATCAGTTACATAGAAAATTACTGTCTTCTCAGGTTCTTTCGCTTCCGCATTGTCTTTGTTTTCAGACTCTGCTGCATCTTCTTTCTTTTCTTCTGTCTGAGCCTCAGTTTCTTCTGTTTCTTTTTTATTCTCTTCAATGCAGTCCTTTAATGTGAGATATTTGCCATCAAGATTCTTAAAGAGTACATAATCTCCCATTTTCTCTGCAAACTTAGCATCTTTAATACAGCCATATTTAATAAACGGGCTGATATCATCCCAGTATTTCTCATAAGATTCTCTGTCAGTCTTGCACATTCCGGTAAGCTTATCTGCCACTTTTTTGGAAATGTATTCAGAAATCTTCTGTACAAATCCGTCATTCTGCAATGCACTTCGTGACACGTTCAATGGAAGATCCGGACAATCGATCACACCTTTCAGAAGAAGCAGGAATTCAGGAATTACTTCCTTGATATTATCTGCGATAAATACCTGATTGTTATAAAGTTTGATCGTTCCTTCAATGGAATCATACTCTGTATTGATTTTCGGGAAGTACAGGATACCTTTTAAATTAAACGGATAATCCATATTCAGATGTATCCAGAATAACGGTTCCTTATAATCCATAAATACCTTGCGGTAAAATTCCTTGTATTCATCATCTGTACATTCATTCGGATGCTTCATCCAGAGCGGATTAATATCACTGATGGAAACCGGACGTTTATTGATCTTTACTTTATCCTTTGCAGGAGAAATTTCAACAACTTCCTTTTCACCTTTATCATTTTCTTTTTCTTCTGTCTTTGCTTCCTCATGAATATGTTCAACAACTACATCATCGTCTCTTAACTCAGATTCATCAATTGTCTCATATTCCTGAGGTGCATTTGCTTTGGAAAGGTAAATATGAACCGGCATGAAGGAACAGTATTTCTCAAGAATCTCACGCATACGGTACTCATTTGCAAATTCCAGGCAGTCTTCATTCAGGAACAGGGTGATTTCTGTACCAATCGTATTCTTGTTACCTTCCTGGATATCATATTCTGTTCCGCCATCGCAGGACCAGTGTACAGGCTGTGCACCTTCTGTATAGGAAAGTGTATCAATATGCACTTCATCCGCCACCATAAATGCAGAATAAAATCCAAGTCCAAAATGACCGATCATCTGATCATCTGTAGTTTTGTCTTTATATTTCTCAAGAAACTGAGTTGCACCTGAAAAAGCAATCTGGGTAATGTATTTCTCTACTTCATCAGCAGTCATGCCAATACCATTATCGATGAATTTCAGAGTTTTCTCATCAGGATTAACAATTACCTGAATCTCCGGTTTGTATCCTTCCGGAAAAGTATATTCTCCCATTACTTCCAGTTTTTTCAGTTTAGTGATCGCATCGCATCCGTTGGAGACCAGCTCTCTTACAAAAATATCATGATCGGAATATAACCATTTCTTGATGATTGGGAAAATATTTTCACTGTTAATTGATAAATTTCCATGTTTTACAGCCATGCTGTCCACACTCCTTTTTGTTTTTAATCATTTGCCGCAACTTTATCTGTCAATATACTGCATTCTTATCTGCTCTGCCTCCTGAGCCAAAACTATCCTCTCCTGTTTATCCTTTGAAATAGCTTTTGACTCCTGTAAGTTGCTTCTCTGAAAGATATAGTAATACCATTTATTCCAAAAGTCAAGAAAAAATTAGCACTCGTCAAAAACGAGTGCTAATAATTTTATATTTTACATATTCCCCTGTATTTTTTTCTTCAGATAACTCTTATTTCTTTCGTCTTTTGTATACCACAACTCCCACAATACATCCTGCTGCAATCGCCAGAATAATCACAAACGGTGTGATATTAGTCGTATCTCCTGTCTTTACCGCTGTTTTCGCACTTGCTCCATTCGGCTGCGGAGTCGGAGTTGCAGTTACAGTCTGCGCCTGTGTAATACTGAAATTCACCTGTTTAGTATCCTGCTCCCCTGTATTCTCCCATTCACTTCCATTATACTTCTGACGGTCAAATGTAACTGTCAATGTGTAGGTTCCGGCCTTCGTAATTCCAAATGCAGCAGTATAAGGTGCACTGCTCCAGCTATTTGTATTGATCACTTTCCAGTTATACGGTACATAGCGGACATCTCCCTTTCCCGGACTTTCATTGTCCATACCCGCTCCGACTGCTGTAAATGTAATCTTTGACTGTGTTGTGTATCCATCTGAACTGATTCCTGTAATCTTATTATCTGCCGGATCTGCAATTTTCGCCTTGCGGGTAGCTTTAACCGTAAACTGAACTTTCACTTCTGCACTGATCTGCTGTTCATTATCAATCACAACTGACTCTGTATAGGAGCCGGCCTTTAAACCCGCCTTCGGGCGGATTTTAAATGTACAGCTCTCCCCCGGTGCAAGCTCTGTGGCTGAAAATTTCCCGATTTTAAAGTTTTTACCTGACGGTGCATTTAAAGTTACATTTGCATTCCCCTCATTCGTCACTGTAACTTTCTGCGCTTCTGGTGCCTCACTATATCCTTCTTTTGCTTTTCCAAAATTCAGTTCTTCCGGTGTTACGGATAATTTATAAATCTTTTTCACTTCCGAAACAGTCGCAGAAGCTTTGATCGTTGTTAATACATCTTCCTGTCCTTCCGAACTGGTCTGGGCTATCTGAATACTGTCCAGATAATTGCCGACTTTCAGACCGGTCACCGGTACTGCTGTAAATGCAGCAGAATCTCCCGGCTCCAGCACTGATGCCGAAAGTTCCCCAATATCAAAATACTCTGCATATGGCTGCATCAGCGAAACAGTTGTATTTCCTGTATTGGTAAGTGTAATGGTCGTCGCTTCAGGAGTATCATAACCTTCCTTCAGATCATCATAACTGAAAGATTCCGGATCTGCCTGAACTGCTGTGATCTGTTCCTGTTCTGCCTCTTTTACAGATACTTCCGCAGTTACCTGCGCTGCTACTTCCGAATCCTCTTCACTTTCAAATATCAGGGTATCACTGTAATCCCCCTTCGTCAGACCGGTTTTTGGCTGTACCATGAACATAAGAGAATCACCTTTTGCAATCTGTATTCCTGATACAGCTTCACTTCCATCTTCGTTCATCACCTCAAAATAATCTGATTTCGGTATCTTTAAAGTGACAGTTCCATCCCCTGTATTTGTTACGGTTACGGACAGTGTCTCATTGGCCTGTGTATAATTTTCTTCGATATCGCTGAAATTAAGACTTCCTGTATTTACATCAAGAGACTGTGCCTCAAGAGATGCATCTGCATTGTCACCTGCCGATGGAGCCTCGCTGTCATCCGGCGTCTCTGTCGGTTCTGCAGAAGGCTCATCCGAAGGCTTCAGATCTTCGTCATCTGATGAATCATCCTCACCTTCAACTGCAATCTTCGCTTCAAAAGAAACCTCAATACCTTCTTCCGTCCGGTATGTGATCATATCATCATATTCACCCGGTTCCAGCCCTTCCCTCGGCTGTATCCATACGCTTACAGATTCACCTGCACTCAGCGGTTCTGTAATATCCTGAACCATAAAATGTTCCGGACTGATCTCCTGAAAATTCAAGCTCTCATTTCCGGTGTTCGTAATCTGCACATACTGTGCTTCCACATCCTCAAGATCACTCTTTACTGTTCCAAAATCACAGATCTGATCTTCGCTGTCCTCTACAGTGGCAGTCGCTTCGTAAGTCTTTTGATCTTTCTCTGATCCATCTGTCTGCACATTTCCGTTCTCATCCACCTGCAGCTGATCTTCTGTATAAATTTTCATCTGGGAATCATCAGTACCTTCTGTTGTTTCCTCCGGCTGACCTTTTGTGTTCTGAGACTCATCTTCCTGTTCATTCCCTGCATTCTGCTGTACATCTTCTGTTCTATCTACATCCTGATTTTCAGAATCCTGACTGCCTTCTGCATTATCTGCTGTTTCTTCCAGCTGTGCATCCTCTGTTCCATCTGCCGTTTCTTCCAGCTGTGCATTCTCTGTTCCATCTGCCGTTTCTGTCTGCTGTGCATCCTCTGCTTCCTGTTCCACTGCTTTCGCCTCTTCTTCAGTTGCAGCTACCTCTAACGTCTTTGCAGTAAGAGTACCTGTCAGTCCGCTTCCATCTACAGGGGTCAGATCAAGCACCAGTCTGCATCCCAGATCATCCTGAGTGATCGTATAGGTCTTCTCAGTACCTACCTGTGTTAACTCCTTCTCCCCTGTCTGTCTTGACCAGGAAAAAGTGAAATCTTCATCTGTAACCTCTTCCGGTGTAACCTTTGCATAATCTGCACTCACTACTACGCCTACAGCTGCCAGTCCCTTAATCTTAAGCTTACCGCCCAATTCTCCTGACGGAGCTGCCGCAAAAACCATGGATGGAATCATTGAAATAACCATCATCACAGTCATTACAACTGCAAGAAATCTCTTTCTCTCCATCTGTAGTCCTCCTTTTCATTTATAATAAAATTTGTAATTATTCAGCAGCCACTCTGAAGGTACTGAATAATTACAGTTCTGTGATGCTTCTGTGTCTGTCTGCCCTTTTCATTCCCATCACAGACCACAGCACCGTTTTTCTCTTTATAAAAGCATTATAGCATCGCATTTTCCGGAAATGTAATCTGTATTTTCTCCCTTAAAACAACTTAAGCCCCTGAGTATCAGAGTTCAATTTTCTCCAATATTCAGGGACCGAACTGTGTTTTACAGTTATTTCTCCGATATATCACGTGATATCCATAATTTGACCGAACAGCTTTTATCCTTCTACTATCAGATATTTTCCATCCGGCAGAGCAAATACTTCACTTGCATCTTCCAGTTCTTCATCTGACATTCCTTCCACATCAGCGCCTGACTCTTCCAGATATTCTCTCACTTCTTCAATAGAATCCACAACCTGCGCCATGCAATCCTCAAGGAATGCTTCCGCTGCTTCATATGATTCTGCTACCGCCTGTGGAAAAAGCTGTTCCTGATTTTCAAGAAACGTATTAATACATTCTTCTGTAAACAATTTAAATAACCTCCTCAATCTTTCCCTTTGCCCGGATCAGCTTCTCAAGGACCGGTTCAACCTGTTTTGTCATATAGGACGTAGCTGCCCGTACCCCCTCCTTGGAATGCTCCATGGCAAAGCCATATTTTACCGCTTTAAGCATCTCTATATCATTATATTCGTCTCCGAACGCAATACATTCTTCCGGCGAAATATGATATCTTTTCTGATATTCTCTGATTCCTTTTGCCTTGTTTGTTCCAAAAGGAATAAAATCAATCCACTCATTTCCCGAAGTGACAACAACACATTCTTTTCCAAATCTGTCCATCCAGTATTTCACAGATTCTTCTGTAAGGCCGGCCGGTTCAAACACAGCCAGCTTCATGATAGGAGCCGTCATCTCTTCCATGCTGTTTACAAATCTACATTCATTTTTTACTTCATATAACATATGGTCATGAAATCTCTTTGTCTTCGGCATCAGGTAGTGGTAATCCTTTGCAGAACAGGTAAACTCGGCATCCTTCTTTTCCAGGATTGCAGAAATAATCTCCCCTGCCAGCTTTCTGTCAAAAGAATCCTGATACAGTACCTCTCCATGATCCACTGCCAGTGCACCATTCTCCGAAATATAGGAAATCTCTGAAGCAACAGGTGCAAACAGCTTTGTCATATTCGGATATTGCCTTCCACTGGCTGCTACAAACATAATCCCCAGTTCCTCTAACTGCCTGATCAGCGAAAAAATTTCTTCAGGCAGAGACTGTGCCTTATGTAAAAGTAACGTCCCATCCAGATCACTTGCAACCAACCTAATCATTTCCATGTTCCTCGCAAATCTTTACCAGATCTGTCGGTTTCTCAGCGACAAGATCTGCTCCATTCTCATTCAGTTCTTTTCGGTCACGAAAGCCCCATAGCGCACCTACTGTATACATTCCTGCTGCTTTACCGGTCTTCATATCTGTACTTGTATCTCCCACATACATACATTCTTCCGGTTTTACACCAAATTTCTCCGCAACCATAAGCGGACCATCAGGTGCCGGTTTCCTGCGGATTGCTTCACTCTGACCAACTACCATATCAAATTCCCCGTCAAAAAGCTGCGCAATTACTTTCACAGCTGCAGGATGAGGTTTATTTGAACAAACTGCCAGCTTCATTCCATGTTCCTTCAATTTCTTTAAGGTTTCCGGCATTCCCTTATAGGGAACTACTTTATACATCGGATCTGCTTCAAACATTTCCCGGTAAAGCTTCTGTCCCTCATCATAATGCGCAAGTTCCGGATCCCCCGCATCCTTAAGTGCGCGGCGGATCAGCATATTTGCCCCTTCTCCGCTGTAATATCTGAAATTATCCACCGGAAGTGTTTTCAACCCGAATTTTTCCATAATAATATTAGTCACATAAGCCATGGAATCCAGCGTATCAGCCAGTGTTCCATCCAAATCAAATATACATGCTTTAATCATCTTTTGTCATCCTCTTAAGTTAATTCCTGATTTCTTCATTTCATAAAATAATCTGGCAACCGGGAGTCCTACCACATTATTGTAATCTCCGCTGATTCCCTTTACATAAATTCCGAAAAGTCCCTGGATGCCATAGCTTCCAGCCTTATCCATAGGCTCTCCTGTAGCAACATACTCTCTGATCTCCTCATCTGAAACCGGATAAAAAGTCACATCTGTACTTTCATAAAAAGTATGTTCTGTCCAGACTTTTTCTTTCTTTTCCCATACAGAAACGCCGGTATATACCTGATGAGTATTTGCCTGAAGTTTCTTTAATGTATTCACTGCATCCTCTGTATCATGAGGTTTGCCAAGGATCACATTTTCAAACACTACCACTGTGTCAGATCCGATCACAATTGTTCCGTCGGCACTATCTTTCATAGTGCGGATAACAGAAGCTGCTTTATCCGAAGCCAGCTGTTTTACTGCCTCTCCCGGATTGTCTGAGATACGATTCTCATCACCTGATGCAGGCAGTACTTCAAAATCCACGCCAGCCCGTTCCAACAGTTCTTTTCGTCTGGGTGAAGCAGATGCCAAAATAATTTTTCTCATAATAACCTCTTCTTTCCTGTCATAGTATACCTTGTATCTTTTTGGTATGCAACTGCTTTCATTAACTCTTTCCATAAAATTTCGCTTTTCTTTTTATCTGAAAAGTATTAAAATAACAATAACCTATAGCTGAATAAAATGGTGTCAGGAGTAAAAGATATTTTTATCCTGACTCGCTGTCAAAAATAGGAGAATATCAGAAAGGAGTTTATGATTATCATGGCTAAAATTAATAAATACTGGGGATATGTTGCAATAGGTGCCCTTACAGCAGCTGCTGCCGGTGCTGTAGCTGCCCTTATTGCCAAAAAAGGATCCTGTAAAGAGGATTTTGATTTTGAAGATGACTTTGATGATTTCGATCTGACTGATGAAAAGGAAACTGCTAAGGAAGATCAGGAACCTGCCGAAGATTTCCAGTCCTGGGAACATACAGGCGAACAGTCTGCAACAGATGACACCGAAAGCGAAGAAGCTGAAGAAGCTGCTGATACAGACGATTCTGAGAAGTCTTCCGATAAAGCTGCTGAAGTTGAGATTAAAGATGCAGAAGAGGAAGAAGATGCCGATGAACCCGAGAATTTTGAAGAGACTATGGACGCTGCATCTGAATCTGAAGAATAAACGTTACCGTTCACAGTAACGTAACCAAAAAGGAATGTTACTTCACGATTATACAATCGTAAAAGCAACATTCCCTTTTTATTCTGATTATATTACTATTTCAGTCTCATTATGCTTTCGGAAGTTTAAATGAGCTCTTCAGAGACACGATACGGTTGAATACCGGTGCACCCTCTTTAGAATCATGGATATCTGCACAGAAAAATCCTGTTCTTACGAACTGGAAGCTGTCATAGCCTTTTGCTTCCATAAGTGCTGGTTCTACATATGCAGTAACTTTTGTCAGAGAGTTCGGATTTACATTCAGAGAACCATCTTCTTTGTTGTATACACCCTTCTCCTCGTCTACGATATTCTCATAGAGACGTACTTCTGCTTTTCCTGCCTGACTTGCTTCTACCCAGTGAATGGTTCCTTTTACTTTTCTGCCATCCGGCGCATTGCCACCCTTTGTTGCAGGATCATAAGTACAGTGTACAACACGTACAGTTCCATCTTCATCAGCTTCATATCCTGTACAGGTTACAAAATATGCGTTCATAAGACGAACCTCTGTGCCCGGGAACATTCTCTTATATTTCTTAGGCGGATCTACCATGAAGTCTTCTCTCTCAATATAGAGTTCTCTGCCAAACGGTATTTTACGGGTTCCCAGTTTTTCATTCTCCATATTGTTCGGAGCTTCCAGATATTCTACTTCGCCTTCCGGATAATTATCGATCACAAGCTTGATCGGATCAAGAACAGCCATCAGACGTGGACGTTTCAGTTTCAGATCCTCACGGATGCAGTATTCAAGCATTGCATAGTCAACAGAGCTGTTTGCTTTGGATACACCGCAGAGTTCTACAAACATTTTGATGGATTCCGGTGTAAATCCACGGCGGCGCAGTGCTGCGATGGAAACCAGACGTGGATCATCCCATCCGTCTACGATGCCTTCCTCTACCAATTTCTTGATATAACGTTTACCTGTAACTACATTTGTCAGATACAGTTTTGCAAACTCAATCTGCTTCGGTGGCTGTGGGTATTCCAATTCTTTTACAACCCAGTCATACAGTGGTCTGTGATCCTCAAACTCCAGAGTACAGATGGAATGTGTGATTCCCTCAATCGCATCCTCGATGGGATGGGCGAAATCATACATTGGATAGATGCACCATGTATCACCTGTTCTGTGGTGAGTCATATGAGCAACACGATAGATAACCGGGTCGCGCATATTCATGTTCGGAGATGCCATATCGATCTTGGCACGAAGCACTTTCTCTCCGTCTGCATATTTGCCTTCTTTCATCTCTTCAAAAAGCTGCAGGTTCTCTTCTACGCTTCTGTTTCTGTATGGACTTTCTTTACCCGGCTCTGTAAGAGTTCCACGATATTCACGGATCTGATCTGCTGTCAGGTCACATACATAGGCTTTGCCTTTCCGAATCAGCTTTACAGCAGCTTCATACATCTGTCCGAAATAGTCAGATGCAAAAAACAGTCTGTCTTCCCAGTCTGCACCAAGCCATTTGATATCTGCCTTGATGGATTCTACAAACTCACTCTTTTCTTTGGTCGGGTTTGTATCATCAAAACGCATGTTGAACTTGCCGTTATATTCCTGTGCAAGACCATAGTTTAAAAGAATAGATTTCGCATGACCGATATGAAGATATCCATTCGGTTCCGGCGGGAAACGCGTATGCACGGTGTCATAAACACCCTCTGCTAAATCTTTATCAATGATATTCTCAATAAAATTTTTGGAAACTGTTTCGTTCTCCATCTTCTTCCCTCCTGTTGTCGTGTTTTATACTGTTTTTTCACACATCTATATATAAAAAATACAACTGAATATTTTTTATGTCGAATGAATTTATATTATCATTGGAAATTCCATCTGTCAACCGTTTACACAACAGTGACAGGCCTTATATTTCTCAGACTGTTACTGTTCACTCCGTTTACAGTAACTTAGCCAAAATTCATTCCAGATTGCCTGCGGCAATGGAATTTTGGCTTGTATGTCTCGGGATTTTGGCATATTCATGCCAAAACACCTCGCGGGATAGTGGTGTGTGAACAGTAACCTCAGACTCATCTGCACTCTCTTTCAGCAGCTCATATCCTTGACTAACATCTTGCAAAATATTATAATTATATCAACATATCAAGGAGGTGCGGCAATATGAGTAATGCACTACCAATTGAAGATTTAAGTAAAACTTACCTGGAACATTCTATGGTTATCAATAACTTTGTTATCAAGATCGGCAGCCAAATCAAAGACAGCTTATGTCGTGTCTTTGGTGATGGTGTTCAGTATGAATGGCGTGAAAATGATGATAAAGTAATCATTCCTGACGTATCAATCATCTGTAACCTGAGAGACCGTAAGAACATTTCTTTCACTGGCATTCCCCGCTTTGTGATGGAAGTTTTGTCCAATGCCACAGAAGAATATGATCGACATGAAAAGATGGATATTTATTGCAAGGTCGGTGTCTCTGAGTATTGGATCGTTGACTGGAGAAAAAAATCTGTAGAGATTTATCTCTTCGATTTCAAAGAAGATGGCACTGGTTATCCGTATCTTTATAAGACTGTCACAGCCCAGAATAAAGAAGATTTACATCTGGTTATGTTTCCGAATCTGAAGATAACCTTTGACGAGCTGTTCGACATTGGTGAATATTAACACTACAAAGAGTAGGTGCTGTTGCATATTGATTTCATGATCTGCATATGCTATAATGCCAGTAGGCAAAAAAGATATGACTATGTTCCATGTGAACAAAGAACGAGCCCCCGGATGTACCGCTAATACATTCGAGGGCTCTTCTCTTTTTATTTCAGTGGTTGAGCATCCACCAGGCTATTTGTTGTCCTTGTTGTGTCTGTCTAACCATTTGCAGATGAGATGGCAAGTCACACCTGCCGCAACAGTCACAAAAAAAGATATGACTATTTCCATATGTTCACCTCCTCCCGTTGCCGGGTATCGGTTGGACAACACTGTAAGTATATCATATCTCTTGTTATTCTGGAAGTACAAACAGTTCTTAGAAATTACCAAGCTTCAAGAAATTTTTTATTTTTAAGCAATAAAAAAAGCTGATGACGGGAATTGAACCCGTACTCATACCCCTAGAATGCCGTAAAGTCAAGGCTTTCCAGACTTTTAGTTTGAGTAACTTTGAGTAACACTTACTCAAATCCACCATTTTATTTAAAATAAGAAAGGAAATTCAGTGCATCCGCTACTTCCAGTTATAATATAATCTCATTCCATGAGTGGATTTATATTATCATTGGAATTTCTGGGAGGGTAAAATTTTCTTCCTCCTTTTACTATGCCCCTGCCTTTCACACTTCTGAGGTAACCCAGTGCTTGAACTCTTTTGCTGATGGAAGCTTGCTACTGAGGATGAGGGAGTATAGGCCGGATTCGTTAATTACCGTCATTCCTCTATTCGGAATTTCTAAGATCGTGATTTCCGACTTTAGAGCACATTCCCATTTTGGGAATCTGTCACTTTTTTGCATATTGCACTTTCATTTTGCATATGCTATAATGCCAGTAGGCGAAAAGAAATGATGAGTCCATGTAGACAAAAAGAATGAAGCCCTCAGTAGTGCGAATACTGGGGGCTTCTTCTTGTTTATTTATAGCGGACAAGTAACCGCTAGGCTAGTGTTGCCCTACTTGTCGCCCTCTAACCATTTGCAAACATAATAGGCGGCTATGCTTGCCATGCAGGAGACAATAAAAGAAATGATGATTTCCATATAGACTCACCTCCTCCCGTTGCCAGGTATCGGTTGGACAACACTGTAAGTATAACATATTCCTTGTGATTTCAAAAGCACAAACAGTTCTTAAAAGTTTATAAAATAATACTGGGGTTATTCGAGTATATCATCCTAGAATCATCCGCCCTGTTCCAGATAAGTATTTTATGAAACTTACGCTTCTCTTCTCTCCGATTACAACGTAGACCCAAAAATGACAATCGAACAGATGGGACATACAAATATTTCCTGTACACAAGGACATTATTTCAGAAATAGAAAGAGTCTCAGTACAAAAACTGCAATTCTGAGCAGTATCCCGGAACTGCAAATTGCACAAAAAAATAATCAGAACCTATGTCCTGATTATCTTGAGTAACTTTGATTTACTGGCACCTCACAAACCCAGTAAATAAGCCATTCTTAGCAAGCTGATGACGGGAATTGAACCCGTGACCCCTTCCTTACCAAGGAAGTGCTCTACCTCTGAGCCACATCAGCATTGTGTCGGATTTACCGCTCACATTTAAATATATTACCAGAACTTGTTTATATTGTCAATCCCTATTTTTAACTTTTTGATTTTTATTTTTTGGTTTTATACAGATATCTTTCTATTTTTGATATTGCTCCAACTGCTCTCTGATCTTGGTTCGGATACGCTGTAATGCATTATCTATGGATTTGGGTGTTTTTCCCATGATCCAGGCAATCTCTCCGTATCCGTTTCCTGCCAGATAATATTCAAGAACCTGGTTCTCCATTGGACTTAACGTTGCTGTTATCTCCTGCTCCAGATCCTGGACATTCTCTTGGTCAATAATGATAGACTCCGGGTTCTCTCCCCAGTTATCTCCAAGATGTTCTTCATTTTCCCCATCCTGTTCGCTGAGGGAAATATAGGAATTCAGCGGCTGGTGCTTCTGCCTGTTGGAACTCTGGATGGCATTGTAGATCTGTCTGTCCACACATATACTGGCAAAGGTCTGGAATGCAGCATCCCTGTCCGGCTGGTAATCGCGTACTGCCTTAAACAGTCCGATCATGCCTTCCTGTATCAGGTCATCGTTCTCCCCGCCTATCAGGAACATGGTCCTTGCTTTCTTGCGGACCATGTTCTTGTATTTTTCCATCAGATAGTCGAGGATTTCTGATTCCCCGTTTTTGAAACGGGAAATTAATTCTTCATCTTTAATTCCGTCATACTGTTTCATCAATTTAACCCTTCCGTTTTCTGAAAATCTCTATCATTCGCCCAGAGGGCTTCTTATAGCATAACAATATTGTGGAATAATTTTCTGCTGCAAAAATTCCTCTTAATAATCGCTGCACATCCTCACGAAGCCTTTATCTCAGACTGAGATAAACTTATTTCTTCTGCAGTCTCTGACGTACAATCTCATATCCAAGTACTCCGGCTGCCACAGATGCATTGAGGGAATCAATGTCACCCTTCATAGGAATAGATGCCACGAAATCACACTTCTCACGAATCAGTCTGCTTACACCTTCACCTTCATTGCCGATCACTACGCCGATCGGACCTGTCAGGTTAAGATTGTACATGGTTTCACCGCCCATATCCGCACATACAAACCACATGCCCTGTTCTTTCAGTTCATCGATGGTATGTCCCAGATTGGTAACCTTTGCAACAGGTGTATAGTTTAATGCACCTGCTGAAGTCTTGGCAACTGTGGAAGTCAGTCCAACTGCTCTTCTCTTGGGAATAATCACCCCATGTGCACCTGCAAGATTTGCTGTACGGATGATCGCACCAAGATTATGAGGATCCTCAATATTATCCAGGATAAAGATAAAGGGATCTTCTCCTTTTTCCTTTGCCTTCGCAAGAATATCTTCTACACTTGCATATTCATAGGCTGCCACCTGAGCGATTACGCCCTGATGTGCGCCTGTCTCACTTAACTGATCCAGACGTTCTTTTGCCACATAGTTAATAATCGTATCTTTTTTTCTTGCCTCTCTGGCAATAGTGCGGACCGGTCCGTCCTGGCATCCGTCCAGGATAAAAAGCTTATCTACACATTTGCCGGAACGAAAGGCTTCCAGAACCGCATTGCGTCCTTCTATCTGTTCACTCATATCTTATCCTCTCCGATCCCTGCACGGACCAGTTCTATGATCCTGCTGAAATCATCTTTTAAATATAAATAGCCCATCAGAGCTTCAAACCCTGTTGCCCTGCGGTAGTCTGCCATGGTTGCATGTTTGGCCATTGTAGGAGAATGAGCATTCCTTCCTCTTCTGTAAACGCTGTGTTCCTCCTCTGTGAGCATGGGTTCAATCACTTCCATCATGGAAGACTGGGTTCCTGCCTTAACCAGACTGCTGGCTTTTCTGTGAAGCTGGTTTACCGGACAGTTGCCTTTTTTTACAAGGATCGTGCGGATCACCAGTTCATAGACGCCATCTCCGATATACGCCAATGTCAGCGGAGAATAGGTTCGCAAGTCTTTATCTTCCAAATGAAATACCTGATTAAGCAAACCTTTCAAACTACTCAAATTCTCTTCATTAAGTCCGTTTGTTTCACTCATATCATTTAAGCTCGTTTCCATTTTACTCCCTCGCGGGTATCCTTAAGGATGATTCCCTTAGCCAGAAGCTCATCTCTGATCTCATCTGCTCTTGCGAAATTCTTTGCTTTTCTTGCTTCCTGACGCTCTGCGATCAGGTCTTCGATTTCTTTATCAAGGATTTCTTCTGTTTTCACAGCCTTCAGACCAAGTACATCGCATAATTTCACCATTGTGTCAAGAAGTGCTCCTGCAAATTCTGCGGAACTTGCCTCTGATACATTTGTATTTGCAAATTTAACCAGTTCAAAAATTGCTGCCAGTGCATCTGCTGTGTTGAAATCATCATCCATAGCTTCTTCAAATTTCTTTACGAATTCCTGTGCCTGTGCAAGCAGTTCTTTCTCTGCATCTGTTGCAGTTTCTGTCTGTGCTGCTGCTTTTCTGTCCTTTAAGTTTGCTGCTGCATCTGTGATACGTTCTAATGCATTCTTTGCAGCTTCCATCAGATCTGCGCTGAAATTCAGCGGACTTCTGTAATGGGCGTTCAGCATGAAGAAACGAAGCACCTGCAGGTCATACTGTTCACTGATTTCACGAACAGTACGGAAGTTTCCAAGAGACTTGGACATTTTTCTGTTATCAATATTTAAGAATGCATTGTGCATCCAGTATTTTGCAAAGATTTTGTCGTTGCAGCATTCACTCTGTGCGATCTCGTTCTCATGGTGAGGAAAGATCAGGTCTTCTCCGCCTGCATGGATATCAATCTCATCACCAAGGTATTTTTTCGCCATAACAGAACACTCAATATGCCATCCCGGACGTCCATCACACCATGGTGAAGGCCAGGATGGTTCTCCCTCTTTCTTCGGTTTCCAGAGAACAAAATCCAGTGGATCTTCTTTCTGGTCTTCACCGGATACCTGCAGAGAACGGAAGCCGGACTGCAGATCATCCAGGTTCTTGTGCGAAAGTTTGCCATATTCTTTGAACTTCTTAACTCTGAAATAAACAGTACCGTCTGCTGCCGGATAAGCATATCCCTTATCAACCAGAGTCTGGATCATACTGATCATTCCGTCGATTTCCTGTGTTGCCTGCGGATTAGTTGTTGCAGGCTTCACATTCATGCCGTCCATATCTTTTCTGCATTCAGCAATATAGCGCTCGGAAATCTCCTGCGCACTTACACCTTCTTCGATAGCCTTCTTAATAATCTTGTCATCAACGTCTGTAAAGTTGGATACAAAATTCACTTCGTAGCCTTTGTATTCCATATATCGGCGTACGGTATCGAAAATGATCATCGGACGTGCATTTCCGATATGAATCAGATTGTATACAGTCGGACCGCAGACATACATACGAACTTTTCCCTCTTCAAGAGGTACGAATTCTTCTTTTCTACGTGTCAGTGTGTTAAAAAGTTTCATGTTCTATTCCTCCAGTTTTCTCTATCATTAACTCTCTTTTCTTTCATTAAGAAGACAGATCGCCTGAGATGCAATTCCTTCTTCTCTTCCCGTAAATCCCAGTTTTTCCTCTGTAGTAGCCTTAATGTTCAGCTGAGACTCATTGATTCCCATTGCTTTTGCCATATTGGCTCTCATCTGTGGAATATGAGGTGCCATCTTTGGTTTCTGTGCAATGATCGTTGCATCTATATTTCCGATCTCATAATGGTGCTCTCTCAAAAGCTTCGTCACATGTTCCAGCAGCAGAATACTGGAAATTCCTTTATATACAGGGTCTGTATCCGGAAAATGTTTTCCGATATCGCCCAGTGCAGCAGCTCCCAGAAGTGCATCCATAACTGCATGGATCAGTACATCTGCATCTGAATGTCCCAGGAGACCTTTTTCCCAGTCTATCTTCACACCACCCAGGATCAGATCTCTGTCTTCGGTCAGTCTGTGTACATCATATCCCATTCCAACACGCATAATCATTCTCCTCTTATATCCAGCATCTTGCTGATTCTCAATAAGCTTAACCGTCTCCTTGTATAAGGAGCAAGTCTGAGGCTTGGCAAAACAGCCGATTCATCGAGTCCGATATCATAAACGGTTTTCGCGCATCCGGCTTTCTCCAGCAAACGGAACATAGTCTGTTCACTGGGAAGCTCATCAATAATCTCCTCTATCCCGTTCAGGCATTTTTCCAGATGCTGGGGTGAAATAGTTTCTAACAATTCCGGCTCGTTTTCTTTTCTTATTTCTTCCAGAAGTCCTTTTTTTCCAAAAGTTTCTTTCAGAAGCTTCTCATCCTCATTCTCATAGGGTTTTGCGTGACATCGTCCCTGTGTGATGGCTGCAGCGATACGCTTGTATTCTTCCAGTACAAGAAGTGCTGCTACAGAAACCTTCTCTCCGTGGAGTGCATCCAGCGGACCATTGATCACTTCCATATCCCACAGATGTGTGACCTGGTGCTCTGCACAGGACGCAGGCCTTGAATTACCAATCATCTGCATTGCAAGTCCGGAAAGAATCAATGCATACATAAGCTGTTCGCATTCATCTTCCTCTCCCTCTGTAATATCCTGAATCGAAGATTTCACAGTTTTTAACGCTTTCTCTTCCAGCTTTACAGTTTCGCGGCAAAAATACTCTCCGGTGACCAGGTTCGCAATCTTCCAATCTGCGAGACAGATATATTTCGCCATCAGGTCTGAAATCCCGGCTGCAGTCAGGCGCTGTGGTGCTTTTGAAAAAATATCTGTATCTGCATATACACAGATCGGAGCTACTGAAGGCACAGTCTTCTTCACTCCATCCAGGGTCATTGCTGCTACTGTTGTCACAAATCCATCTCCACTTGCTGCGGTAGGCACTGAAATAAAAGGTACTTTGTAATTATGTGCAATATAACGACTGATATCATGGATCGTGCCTGCTCCTACTGCAAGGATCAGGTCAATGTCCTCTTCCATGTTGTTCTCCACAATTTTTATTGCATGCCGGTCTGCCTGAAGTCCCTCTGCATCCAGAACAAGTACCTGACACCTGTCATAGATATCCTCCATAAGTTCCTCTGTTGCCGCATAGGTATTGGTATCGCAGATGACCAGCGGGGATATGTACTCTCTGAGCATTCCCTCCGACATCTCTTCTTCAAGCTTCTCTACAGCTCCGGCTTCTATCAAAATCTCTTTCACTGCAATCTGGTGTTCCCTGCCGCAGCTGCAAGGTCGGGCAAAATCGTCCGCATCAACTCGCATTTAAATTCTTCCTCCTGACTTTCCTGAATCAAGCGGATAAAATCATCCACCTGACTACCTGCTCATAGTTCAAGCGGATATTCGCAATCCGCTTCGTTACTTGATTCGGTTAAATAGTTGTTTCACAGCCTGATTCGGTTAAACTTTTTTCTATAGGCATAGTTCGTTGGTATTATACATGATTTTCCTGTAAAAATCAATCATTCCGCGCAGGTCTGGCGGCTACAGGTTCAAATAATTATATACAATCTTTGAAATATTATGTATGTTCGTCACCGCCGTATTCTCCGGGCAGTTTTCAGACATCACACATAGGATATAAGTTGTCTTTTCGCCATAGACAATTGCGATATCGTGCTGATCCTGGTCTGTCTCGCCGGTCTTGTTGGCAGATTTTATTCCATCCGGAAGTCCCTGGGGGATTTTCCAGGTGTTTTCCTGATTTGACAGAAGATTTAACATTTCTTCTGACGCCTCTTTGCTGACACATTCCCCCTTGTAGATTTTTTCAAGCAGAGTGCCGCAATCTTTTACAGAAGTCATGTTTCTGCCACCCAGACTCTCCTGTGCGGATGCTGCAGGATGGAGGGTGTGCTGCACACTTGTCTCTGTATAGCCCTCTTTTTCCAGATATTTGTTAATATCCTCCGCACCTTTTTTGAAATCAAGGGAATCTGTCTGAAGCTTCACCAGTTCATTGCAGGATTCATTGTCACTGACTGTGATCATATTCCACAGCAGGTCATTTAATTTTACATCTACAGTTTTTGTATCTGCAGTATTTAATTTCTTTGCCTCATCTGCCTTTACCTGCTCCATGTCCTCATATGTCTTTGCCATTACAAAGGCTTTGATCAGACTTGCAGAATAAAGGGAAGTATCATTGATCAGGATTTCCTTTTCTTCATTAAGGTCTTTCACATAAACACTCCAGGTTCCCTGATATCCGGACAGCATCTTCTCAAGCTGAGGCTTCAGATTATCCATCCCAAGATCATCCATATTCACGATCTTTCCCGTATCATCCACAATAAAACCATCATCCGTCACTGTGCTTTCCTGAAGCAGGGCGCCATTTGTACCGCCAAAATAATAGCTTCCGTCAAAATTCATTTCATAACAGTCCATCTCAAGTGAATGGATACCTGGCTCGGTTACCAGTCTGCCATTTTCATCAAAATAATAATATCCATTCAGAGTAATCCCGTCTATTGCCAGATTGTCAATATACCTTACCTGCGGTGCTGCTGACAGACGCCCCAGATTGTTCACAAAGTAATATCCGTCAAATTTCTCTGCCTCCTGGGCATTCTGTGTATCAGCTTCCTCATCTGTCTTATCCCCAAACACTGCAACACCTTTCAGATGCTCCATATGAGGACTGCAGGCTTTGAATTTCCCATCTGTATCATGGTAATAATATCCGTCAAATACAGTTCCGTCTATCTCATAATCCTGAAAATAATGGATCTCCGCCTGGGTACTTCCGGCGCCATTCACATCCAGACAGTAAAATCCGTCACTCTTCATCATATATTTCCCGCTTCCGTCTCCCATGGGCTGAATCTGTGCCTGCCCGGTGACAGATGCAAGACTCTGCTGTGCAGCCATAACAGGAACCGGCAAAACCAGTGCCATGGAAATGGCTCCGACCAGACTTCCGGCTATGATATAACTTTTAATATAATATTTCGCTGTTTGTCTATTTTTTCTCATGCAAAACTCCTTTTACGGTTTCTTTTCACATCCCATTCACAGTAAGCAAAGTATATATTGTTTTATTCAGGATAGCAAGATTTTTATCTTTTTTCCAGCAAAGACCAGAATCTCAGTATCAGTGTTCAGTTCTTTTCTCTTATCCTGTTCCAGAAGCTTCCCAGCTGTTCTTCCACAGTATTTAAAGTACAGTTTCCCCTGTCAGACCACTCAGCAGGAAACAGATTCCTGTAATCTTTCCCTGCAAATCTCTCGTCCAGCAGAAGTATGATCCCTGTGTCCTCCTGGGTTCTGATCACACGCCCGGCTGACTGCAGCACCTTATTCATCCCCGGATATCTGTATGCATAATCAAATCCATTCACACCCTTTTTATCATAATACTGCCTGAGGATCTCCCTTTCTGTTCCAATCTGAGGAAGACCAGTCCCTATGATGATTGCTCCGATCAGCTTCTCTCCCATCAGATCAATCCCCTCTGAAAAAATCCCGCCCATCACGCAAAATCCTACCAGCGTTCCCTCTGATGCAGAAAATTCCTCCAGAAATTCCTCTTTCTCCCTTTCATTCATTCCCGATGTCTGCGAAATACAACGAACCCATTCCGCTGAAAACTCATTCTCATACACCTCCAGAACATCTTCCATAAATTTATAAGAAGGAAAGAATACCATATAATTTCCTTTTCTTGTCCATACAGTTCTGGCAATGTAAGATGCGATCCTGTGATATTCCTCATATCCTCTTCTGGTATACCTGCTGCTCACATCCCGTCCTGTGAGAATGCACCTGTTCTCCTGCCTGAAAGGAGAAGTCACATAAATCCCATAGTCATCCTTTCTGGTGCTTAAAAGTGTACGGTAATAATCCATGGGAAGCAGAGTCGCAGAAAAGAACACCGCACTTTTTCCCTTTTCCAGACATCTATGAATATTTGCTGCAGGATTTACACAGAAAAGCCGCAAAATCACCTTTCCCCCTTCTCCCATTTCTGTATAAACCACATAATTTTCATCCAGAAGTTCATCAATGTTCAGGAAATCTCTCACACAGAAGTAAAATTCCAGCAGCTGCTCCGGAAGTTCCTTTCCATGAAGTTCCTCCAGGAGCTTATCCATCTCCCCCATCACCTGAAGCATTCCCAGAGAAACTGCTCCGGGATTTGGCAGGATTTCGTACTCTGTACACTCCTTTTCCAGAGTTCGAAGCTGTCTGTTCACTTTTTCCAGTGCTCGCACCAGACCTTTGCTGTAATCCCCGGCCAGTCTCTTCGCCTCCAGTACATCCGCTCTATCCACATGAGCACTGTACATTTCCCTTCCCCTGTCCACCAGATTGTGAGCTTCATCGATCAGAAAAATGTATTCTCCGGAAGTACCCTCCCCGAAAAATCTTTTCAGATAAACATTGGGATCAAATACATAATTATAATCACAGATCACAGCGTCCACCCAGACTGCCAGATCCAGGCACATTTCAAAGGGACACACCTGCCATTTCTTCGCATATTCCAGCAGAGTATCCCTGTCATAGCTGTCCTGCGTGGTCCACAGTTCAAAAACAGCATCATTCACTCTGTCCAGATGTCCTCTCGCCCACAGACAGTTCTCAGGATTGCATTCTGTTTTATCGCAGAAGCACAGCTTTTCCTTAGCGGTAATGGTGATCACTTTAAATTTCAGTCCATGCTCCTTTAATATAGAGAAAGCTTCTTCAGCCACAGTCCTGGTAATGGTCTTTGCTGTAAGATAGAAAATATTTTCCCCCAGTCCTGCACCAACTGCTCTCACTGCCGGAAAGATCGTGGACATGGTCTTTCCTACTCCTGTAGGTGCCTGGACAAAAATCTGTCTTTCTGTAGATATAGTGTGATATACACCGGATACGATTTTTCGCTGTCCCTCACGATATTCAAAAGGGAACTCCAGATCACTCATGGACGCATTCCGTTCTTTTTTCCATGCAAGCTGGTATGCGATCCATTTATGATATCTGTCCAGAAGCTCCTGGTACCACAGACTGAGCTCTTCCAGCGTATATTCCTCTCTGAAAAACTTAAGCTCCTCTGTGTCCAGATTCCCATATGTCATCTGCACTCCGATCTTCTCTGTTTTCTGTTCCTGTGCGTAGATCCAGGCATAACACATTGCCTGTGCACGGTGAACCTCCACAGGCTTCTCCAACTGACTGACATCTGCATAAACACCCTTGATCTCATCGATCCAACACTGTCCATCTTCTGTGAAGATTCCGTCAGCTCTGCCCTCTACCTGGATACCTACATCTTCATATTCTGTTTTATATTTAAGAGAAACCTCCGCTCTGTAATGGCTTCCCATCCTGCCCTGTATTTTTCTGTGCAGTCTGCTGCCCTTCTGCATTGCTTCTCTGTCAGAAGATCCTCCCCGGTTGTCAAGATCCCCGCTTCTTAATATAAACTCCACCAGATTTCTGACGGAAATACGAACCACCGGCTTATCCATATCAAAACACCTCACGCAATAATAGCTGTCAAATAATTATCCAACATCGTCCGTTCATTATAACACAGAATTCATCATCATGTAAAAACTCCTGAATTTAAGAAAGAATCCTGCTTGCAGGATTCTCCGCCTGCAACGGATCGCTTCAGCGACATAATTCCTCTCCGTCGCAGTGCGATCCTGCCCGGAGGGCTTTTTTATGTTATAGGAACATTACGGAGTAATTTCCTATAATATAAAAAACCGCCAGAAATCTCTATGCTGATTTCTGACGGTCCATTATTTTGTTTATCCTATAATTGGTAAACATCATATCCGCAAATTGCTCCGCTGTGAAGGAGCTCCTGCAATTCTCAATTAGATCTGAGTAATTACAAAGATATCATAAATTGCCTTTACCGCAGTCTCAAAATCTCTGTTCTCCACACCGATAATGATATTCAGCTCACTGGAACCCTGGTCGATCATCTTAACATTTACATTTGCATGGGCAAGTGCTGAGAAGATTCTGCCGGCTGTTCCTCTTGTGGATTTCATACCGCGTCCTACAACTGCGATCAGCGCAAGGTCAGATTCCATTTCTACGAAATCCGGCTGTACTGCGCGATGGATTCCTGCGATTACCTGCTGTTCCTTTTCTTCGAATTCATCCTGATGTACATATACAGTCATTGTATCGATTCCTGATGGAACATGCTCAAAACTGATTCCCTGATCTTCGAATACCTGAAGTACCTTACGTCCGAAACCAACCTCACTGTTCATCATGGATTTCTCAATATTGATAGAGCAGAATCCCTTCTTACCTGCAATACCTGTGATTGTAAATTTCGGTTTCTTGCATGTGCTCTCAACAATAAAAGTACCCTTGTCTTCCGGTCTGTTTGTGTTTTTGATATTGATCGGAATTCCCTCTTTACGAACCGGGAAGATCGCATCTTCATGAAGAACAGTTGCACCCATATAAGAAAGCTCTCTGAGTTCTCTGTAGGTAATGCTCTCGATCACTTCCGGATTTTTAACAATACGTGGGTCTGTTACCAGAAAACCGGAAACATCTGTCCAGTTTTCATAAAGGTCTGCCTTGATAGCCTTCGCCACAAGAGAACCGGTTACATCAGAACCGCCTCTGGAGAAAGTTTTAACTTTTCCATCTTCACCAGCGCCATAAAATCCAGGGATAACAGCACGTTCACATTTTGCCAGCTTTTTGGACAGAAGTCTGTCTGTCTTCTCGGCATCCAGATTTCCGTTCTTATCAAAACGGATCACATCTGCTGCATCTACAAATTCATAGCCCAGATATGCTGCCATCACCTTACCATTGAGAAATTCTCCTCTGGATGCTGCATAATCTGTGCCTGCCTGTGCCTTAAAATCAGCTTCGATCTGAGCAAATTCATCTTCCAGAGAAAGATCAAGATTCAGTCCGCGGATAATCTCATAATATCTTCCCTTGATTTCCTGCAGAATCGGTATGAAATCTTCCCCCTCAACTGCAGTATTATAACATTTATAAAGTAAATCTGTAACCTTTGTATCTCCGTCAAATCTCTTTCCCGGAGCGGACGGAACCACATAACATCTGCTCTCATCACTTCTGATGATCTCTCCTACTTTCTGAAACTGCTCTGCATTTGCCAGAGAACTTCCTCCGAATTTAACAATTTTCTTCATTTTTCCTGCTCCTCATATGTCACTTAATATTTGCAGACAAATCATTTACCTGCCTGTTGTCCGTTCATGGAGTGACTGTAAACTATTTATCTCTGTCACTCTACCAACATAAAGTCTGTTTAATATTTTATTGAATAAACCAGAATTTTGCAAGCTTTTCTTACAGAAATGTCTGAAAATAGTTATTTTTCACAATCTGCAGCAGATTCCGGCTGTTTTTTTACGAAATCTGTTACATCGTGAACCCGCAAAATATTGCCATCCACCCGGAAATGGATATCCTTTTCTCCAAAAGGCATCCCATACGATCTGGCTGGATCATTCTGGTAAGCCGGGCGCGGATCATCCGCAAGCACTTCTATCACTGCTTCTCTGCTCTCCTCCGGTATCTTTTCCAATAATTCCGGGGGAAATTCTACTTTCAGATGATAATCTCTGGAAAATTCTGTAAAACTTCCCGTTGCTTCTGGATGGCAGTCTGCATACGGAATATATGGCTTGATATCAAATATCGGTGTTCCGTTCATCAAATCCGCCCCCTCCACATATAACACCGGACTCTCTGGTTCATCCAGAGATACTTTTACCAGTTTCACACAGGATAATCCTATGGAATTGGGACGAAAGGGAGATCTTGTTGCAAAAACTCCTTTTCTCACATTTCCCCCAAGCCTGGGTGGGCGGACAGTCGGTGACCACTTTGTCCTCTTTGCCTCCGAAAACTCCCAGATCAGCCAGATATGACTAAACTCCTCCAGACCACGGCAGGCATCCACATTGCGATATTCCGGCTCGAATACGATTCGCGCTTTAAGCGCCCCTACACGGCCACTCTGCCTGGGAATACCGAATTTGGTCGGAAAATCATTTTCTATATGTGCGATTGGAACCATTATATTATTCTCCTTTTTTACCTTTTTGATAAAACAATAGCCCGGAAAAATAACTCTCCGGGCTATTATTGTTATTTCTTCTGTGCGAAATACTCTTTTGTAAGTGTAATGGCGGTTCCTGAAAGCAGGAATACACCAATTAAGTTGGGGATTGCCATGAGACCGTTGAATGTCTCAGCAATGCTCCAGAGAAGTCCCAGATCTACAGTTGCACCAAGGATTGCCACTAATGAATAGGCGATCATAAATGGGCGGATAACTTTTGCAGAGAATAAGAATTCAATACAACGTGCTCCGTAAAGTCCCCATCCGATAATCGTTGAGAATGCAAAGCAGCACATGGCAACTGCCGTAAAGATAGAAACCCAGCCTCCGTATGTAGCAGTAAATCCGGAAATTGTAAGTTCTGCACCTGCCGCAGCACCGTAATTTACCGGCACGCCGCTTACAAGGATCACAAGTGCTGTCAGAGTACAGATCACAATCGTATCTGCAAATACCTCAAAGATACCAAACATCCCCTGTTTTACAGGTTTGCTTGTATCCGCACAGGCATGAGCGATAGAGCCTGTACCAAGTCCGGCTTCATTGGAGAAAATACCTCTGGAAACACCCTTTTTCATACTGAGGAAAAAGCTTCCGATCACACCGCCTGTCACTGCTGACGGATTAAAGGCTCCATAAACAATATCATGGAAAACTGCCGGAACTCTTCCGATATTTAAGATTACAACACCCAATGCAAGTACAATATAAAACAATGCCATAAACGGCACCAGCTTCTCGGAAACACTTCCGATTCGCTTAATACCGCCCAGCAGTACCATACCAACCAGCAGCGTGATCACAATTCCAAGAATCAGATTCAGTCTGCCTGTGGAAGACTCTGAGATCACATTGAAGTTAATAAGAGCTGTATCAATTGCTGTTGTAATGGTATTTACCTGAGTAGCATTACCTGTTCCAAATACAGTCAGTACACCGAATGCAGAATAAAGAACTGCAAGAAATCTCCAATTCTTTCCCAATCCGTTCTTAATATAATACATAGGTCCGCCTACATAATCCCCATGTCTGTTTCTCTCACGGAAATGTACTGCCAGGGTAACCTCTGTAAATTTCGTGCACATTCCAAGGAGTGCGGAAACCCACATCCAGAATACAGCTCCCGGTCCGCCGATGGCGATAGCTCCGGCAACACCGGCGATATTTCCAGTACCTACTGTACCTGCCAACGCAGTACAGACTGCCTGGAAAGGTGTCATGGAACCGTCAGAGGCCTCTTTTTTCTTAAAAATTCTTCCCAGTGTGGTTTTAAGCGCATACGGGAATTTGCGGATCTGGACAAAACCGGTCCGCAGGCTCAGGTAAAGCCCTACGCCGATAATACAGATCATAGCCGGGACACCCCAGATAAAATTATTTACGACGTTATTGATGGATTCAATTGTCTGAAGCATGTTAAATAAACCTTTCTTTCGTGTAATAATAACAGTTTAGCACTTTTTTCACCGTATGTACAGAAAAATTCTATTAAGATAAAGCATTAAAGCACAATAAATGTTACTGTTCACACGCCACTATCCCGCGAGGTGTTTTGGCATGAATATGCCAAAATCCCGAGACATACAAGCCAAAATTCCATTGCCGCAGGCAATCTGGAATGAATTTTGGCTAAGTTACTGTGAACGGAGTGAACAGTAACCAATAAGTTAACAGCGCAAACAGATACGATCAGCCGCTCCACTGCTTGCCATACCCATATCACTGCTTCACAGTTTGAGCAAAAGTCAAAATAACGTATAAATTTGTCATAATTTCAGTAGCATTTCCCCACTCAAACCTCTATTATTGTAAATATGAAATCAAGGAAAACACCTGTGTATTTTCCAATAGTACTTAAACGCTTCAGTTATTAATTTAACATTTTTCAACCTAAGGAGGACATGACAAAATGATTCAGAAATATACTTACGGAACCCCATTTGAAACCGATGCCATCGTAACTTCTATCCCGGCTTCTGAGGGGACTCCTGCATACGGAACTATCTCCACAGAGAACGGCTTCTCTTTTACTTATGACATGGATGACAACGATGTTGTCTATGGTCTGGGCGAATCAAACCGCGGAATCAACAAACGTGGATACGTTTATGAAAGCAACTGTTCCGATCAGCCAAACCATACAGAAGATAAAATCTCCCTCTATGGAGCACACAACTTCCTCGTAATCTCCGGAAAACAGACTTTCGGTCTCTTCGTTGATTATCCCGGAAAACTGAAGTTTGATATCGGTTACACACTCTCTTCCCAGTTAAAGATCACCTGTGAGGATGCAGATCTTTATCTGTATGTGATCGAGGGTGAAACCCCTTACGATATCGTAAAACAGTTCCGCAAAATCATCGGAAGAAGCTATATCCCGCCTAAATTCGCATTTGGTTTCGGTCAGAGCCGCTGGGGATATACAACTGCTGACGATTTCAGAAAAGCCGCTGACGGATATCGTGAAAACAATATTCCGATCGATATGGTATACATGGATATCGATTACATGGAAGACTACAAAGATTTCACAGTCAATCGGGAAAACTTCCCTGACTTCGAAGCCTATGTCAATGAAATGAAAGAAAAAGGCATCCACCTTGTCCCGATCATCGATGCAGGTGTCAAGGTAGAGGCTGGCTATGATGTTTATGAAGAAGGCGTTGAGAAGAACTACTTCTGCAAACGTGAAGACGGCAGCGATTTCGTTTCCGCTGTATGGCCGGGCTGGACTCATTTCCCGGATGTCCTGAATGCAGATGCCAGAGCATGGTTCGGACAGAAATACGAACGTCTTATTTCCAAAGGAATTGACGGTTTCTGGAATGACATGAACGAGCCTGCAATGTTCTGCACACCGGAAGGCGTTGCTGAATTAAAAGAATACATCAAAGATAACTTCATGGACAAGGAAGAAGCACCTGGATTTACACTCGGTGATAAAGTAAACGCCCTTGCAAACAATCCGGAAGATTACAAACGCTTCTATCACAATGTAAACGGTCAGAAAATCCGCCACGACAAGGTACATAACCTGTTTGGCTATAACATGACCCGTGCAGCAGGTGAAGCATTTGAAAAAATCGCACCTGGCAAACGTTTTCTGATGTTCTCCCGTTCCTCCTATGTGGGAATGCACAGATACGGCGGAATCTGGATGGGAGACAATAAATCCTGGTGGTCACACATCCTTCTGAACTTAAAGATGCTTCCATCCCTGAATATGTGCGGTTTCCTTTACACAGGTGCAGATCTGGGCGGATTCGGTGCAGATACCACACGTGACCTGGTACTTCGCTGGCTGGCACTGGGTGTATTCACACCTCTTATGAGAAACCATTCCGCTCTGGGAACCAGAGAACAGGAAGCTTACCAGTTCGAGAATATCGAAGACTTCCGTCATGTAATCGGTGTCAGATATCGCCTTATTCCATATCTGTACAGCGAATACATGAAAGCAGCATTAAACGATGACATGATGTTCCGTCCGCTGGCATTTGACTACACAGACGATGCATTCGCAACTCAGGTAGAAGATCAGCTTCTTCTCGGAAACGAAATCATGATCGCACCTGTTTATACACAGAATGCAAAAGGCCGCTATGTATATCTGCCGGAAGAAATGATGTTCGTAAAATTCCTGCCGGATGGAACCATCTCTCAGGAGATTCTTGAAAAAGGACATCACTATGTAGAAGTTGCCCTGAATGAAGTTCCACTGTTTATTCGCAAAGGAAAAGCTATTCCGGTTGCTGATGTTGCTCAAACAGTAAAAGATATTGATCCGGCTACGATCCGCATGATCGGATATGAAGGAGCTGAATATGAACGTTATGATGATGACGGAGTAAGTGCTCTGTAATTTAACCAAATCAATCAGATTTACCTGCCTCAATTGCAGGAATTACCAGACAGCAGTTAGAATTGAACGAGATGTCACCTCATAAAAAATAAAAAGAAACAGTCACATACATCTGATGAATATTGAGATATTCACTCAAGTATGTGACTGTTTTCTTTTACATTGTTATTCTTTGTCTTTATTTGCCAAAACAATATAACGGTAAATTTCTGTAAATGGGATCTCTTTTTCTCTGCTCAACTGTGCAACGCTCTCATATTCCGGATAAAGCTGCTCTTTTCCATTCAAAGTGCATACCTTTACCTGAACTTCTCCCCATGGAGTCGGAAGGGTTCTCGTTTCTCTGGGAAGAATCGTACGTTCCATTATGCTATAACGAATTCCAATCGTAGTAGTTTCTTCAAAAATAATATTCTGAAGCGTTTCTATATCTTCTTCCTTACAGATTACATTCAGAACCCATGCAGGTCTGTTCTTTTTCATAAAAACAGGCACATAATGCACATCTCTGGCACCGGCTTTCATCAGACGTTCCATGACAAATCCCAGAACTTCTCCACTGCAGTCATCAATGTTTGTTTCCATCTTGATAATCGTATCTTTGGTTTCCTGATTTTCAGCTTTCGGATTATTTCTGATTTCCGGGTGTTTGAATTCTTCTGTCTGAGCCTTTGCTTCATCTGTTTCTGCGCTCTGTGAGATAATCATTGCCCTTAGGATTCCCGGACACTCATACTGGCGTTTACCTGCACCGATTCCAATCTTCTGGATTTCAAATGTTTCCGGAAGTTTATCTTTTGTTTTCACTGCTGCCACGATTGCTGCACCTGTAGGCGTTACAAGTTCACCCTCTACCTCTGTCATTTTCAGATATAAATGATTGGCACTTACTATATTTGCAACTGCCGGAACCGGGATTGGCAGGATGCCATGCTGACAACGGACAGTTCCCCGTCCCTCACAGAGAACAGGAACGATCACCTCTGTAACATCCAGATCATCCAGGCAGACTGCCACAGACACAATATCCACAATAGAGTCCACTGCTCCCACCTCATGAAAATGCACCTGATCCACAGGCACATTGTGTGCTTTACTCTCTGCCTCTGCAAGAATTTCAAATATACGCAATGCAATCTTCTTTGCATTCTCAGTCATTGCACTATGCTCTATAATATAGGTAATTTCTTTTATTCCACAGTGTTCGTGATGGTGATGGTCTTGCGCTGTTCCTGTGCCATGGGCGTGATTGCGCTCATGACCTTCATGATGGTGTCCATGCAGATATTCCATATCATGGTCATGATTTTCATGCTCTTTATCCAGCACAACATCAAAATCACATGCATCTATTCCGGACTTCACAACTCTGCTGATCTTTGTCTCAAATCCTGATACCTTAAGACTCTTCAGCACCCTGTCCAGCACTGAGCGGTCAGCTCCCAGATCAAGAAGAGCCGCAACCGTCATATCACCACTTATCCCTGAATAACATTCCAGATATAATGTTTTTCCCATAATCAATTTCCTTTCTCATCTGTACCTGCTGCCAGACGGTTGATCTGCGTTGCCAGATAGCCGGCACCGTAGCCGTTATCAATATTCACCACAGCAATCCCATTCGCACAGGAATTGATCATGGTAAGAAGTGCCGAAAGACCATGCATACTTGCACCATAACCCACAGATGTCGGTACTGCGATCACCGGTCTGCTCACCAGACCGCCCATCACACTGGCAAGAGCTCCCTCCATTCCCGCAACTGCAATTACACAGTTCGCACTCTGGATTGTCTCCAGTCTGGAGAATAAACGATGCATTCCGCTGACTCCCACATCATAAATCCGTTCAACATTTGTGCCAAAATATTCCGCTGTCTGTGCAGCTTCCTCAGCAACCGGAATATCTGCAGTTCCTGCTGAACACACCGCAATCTTACCAATACGCTTCTTATCTTTCTTTTCAACCTTTAAGATGCGTGAGATCGGATCATATTCCACTTCCGGAAACTTCTCCTTCACCAGTTCATACTGATGTTGGGAAGCTCTGGTTCCGAATACCTCACCGTCTTCTCTGTATAATCTTTCAAAAATATTCAGAAGATGTTCATCTGCCTTATTACTGCAGTAGATTACTTCTGCGAAACCGGTTCTTGCCTTGCGGCTTGTATCCAGCTTCGCATATCCCATTTCTTCATAACTTTCTTTCTTAAGGATTCTCTCTGCCTCTTCTACAGATACAGAACCACTTTTTACACTTTCAAGAATCTCCTGTAAGGTCATGAATTCCTCCTTTTAGAACACCACCTGCACCAGAAACATATAGACAGCCGTTCCCGCTATAATACTGAGCAGTGTATTTCTCTTCCACAAATGAAGATTTTGCTGTTATCATTCTTTTTCCTTATCAGCGCCCTTATTTCCACGCTGATCGTAGTCATCCAGGAAATTGTAGTATTCTCCATCTTTATGATATCCCATAACAGTACGAAGATTAATATCCCGCACACTGTTAAAGATATTCGTCTCGATCACACTGCTTGTATTTCTAAACTGCGCAACCAGCTCTTTCATCTCATCACGCTTGGAACCACGTCCGCCCCCACAGCTTACACAGTTCTCAGTAAAACGGCATGCACACTGAATGAAATGCAGTCCATTGGTATCTCTCCATGCCTTGATTGCAGATTCCTTGATCAGATACATAGGACGGATCAATTCCATCCCCTCAAAGTTCTGACTGTGCAGCTTCGGCATCATAGTCTCCACCTTACCGCTGTACAGCATACCCATGAGGATCGTCTCGATCACATCATCAAAATGATGTCCCAGCGCAATCTTATTACATCCCAGCTCCTTGGCATGAGAATACAGATAACCACGTCTCATTCTCGCACAAAGATAACAGGGATTATTCTCAATTTCTGCCACTGTATCAAAAATATCACTTTCAAAAACTGTAAGAGGAATTCCCAGAAGCTCTGCATTATCCTGAATAATCTTCCAGTTATCCGCATTATAGCCCGGATTCATTACCAGAAACACCAGTTCAAAATGAATCTTCCCATGGCGCTTCAGCTCCTGAAGCAGCTTCGCCATCAGCATAGAGTCCTTACCACCTGAAATACAGACAGCAATCTTATCCCCCTCCTGGATCAGCTGATACTCATTCAAAGCCTTGGTAAACGGTCTCCAGACTGTCTTTCTGAACGTCTTGATAATACTGTGCTCAATCTCTTTCGTCTTCAGTTCCTTCTGCTCCTTAGCATCATTCTCCATAAAACGGCTCAGAGAAAGTCTCAGATACGCACGATATCCACCTTCAATATTCACAGCCTCATACCCTGAATCACTCAGCTTCTCCACACAGTCCCGGCTTCTGTCCCCCGTATGACAGAGAATATACACCATCTTCTCCTTGTCCACAGACTCCATTCTTTCCTCAAACTCATCCAGCGGAATATTCACTGCCCCCGGAAAAGATCCCCTGCTGTACTGATCCGCCGGCCGCACATCCACGATCGTGATCTTAGAAGAATCAATCTTCTCCAGCTCTTCCACACTAATTGTATTCATATATAACCTGCCTTTATCTATTAAAATCAATCACTTACCTCTGATGAATCACCCTGTATTTCCGCCCAATTCACCAGCCATCATTATACTTTGAAACCCCATGATAGTCAACATATTCCCTCGCCGTTGACTCCTTTCTCACAGCCAAATGTTACTGTTCACTCCGTTCACAGTAACGAATGATTTTCCAAACACCTTTTAACCTCATTATATACGATTCATTTTTTTCAGACACCCTTCTCAGATATATAAAATTAAAACCTCCCGGTTGAAATTTTTTTCTTATTGTCACAGACACAAAAGGAACAGAGACAATGCCCTGTTCCCCTTTTATTATTTATAAACTTTTACACCAAAGGATTCATGAATGATCGTACGAGCCTCTTCAATGGTTTTAAACTCTTCTGCTTTCAGCATCTGTGCTGTGATATTTCCGATTGCAGTTGCCTCTCCTGGACCTGCATGGATTTCTTTCTTTGTTGCCTTTGCAGTCAGCTCATTGAGATATCCTGCGTTGGAACCTCCGCCCACGATATGAATACGGCTGTAAGTCCTGCCTGTCATCTCTTCCAGCTCTTTTGCTGTCTTTGCATAGCATTCTGCAAGACTTGTGTAGATAACTGTTGCAAGCTCTCCCAGAGTTTCCGGGACCTTCTGTCCTGTTCTGCGGCAGTAATCCTTAACTTCCTCTGTCATATTGTCAGGAGAAAGGAAACACTCATCATTTGCGTCTACTCTTGACGGGAAATCCTTTGCTTCCTCTGCCATTGCGCAGATTTCTGCAAAGCTGTATGCATCATTTACTTCATGACGCACAGACTGGATCATCCAGAGTCCCATGATATTCTTCAGGTAACGGAAACGGCCTGCATAACCGCCTTCATTTGTGAAGTTCATCTCACAGCTCTTCTCAGAGCAGTCAGCTTCTTTTCTCTCAATTCCCATCAGTGACCATGTTCCGGAGCTGATGTAGATAAAATCATCGTCATTTGCAGGAACTGCCAGTACAGCGGATCCTGTATCATGTGTTGCAGGTGCAACCACTTCCAGATCAAAGCCCACTTCTTCTCTGATCTTATCTGACAAATGTCCGATGCCTGTTCCGGGCATGATCAGCTTCTGAAACATTTTTCTCGGATAACCGAGCATATCGATCAGTTCATAATCCCAGTCCTTAGTGATCGGGCTTACAAGCTGTCCTGTCGTAGCTTCTGTGTACTCACAGGTTTTCTGTCCTGTAAGAAGAAAATGGAAGTAATCCGGCACATGAAGAAGTGTCTCTGCCTGTTCCAGATATTCCGGATGTTTCTTTTTCACTGCCATCAGCTGATAAATCGTATTATAATCAGCTTTCTGGATACCTGTTCTTGCATAAAGATCTTTCAGAGAAATTGCCTTATAAACTTCTTTATCCATTCCCTCTGTACGGTGGTCACGATATCCTACCGTATTTCCAAGAACTTTATCATCCTTGTCCAAAAGTACAAAGTCAACACCCCATGTGTCCACGCCCATACTTACCGGAATCTTGCCGATTTCTTTACATTTCTTCAGACCATTTACTACCTCTTTGAAAAGACGGTCAAATTCCCAGCAGAGTTCTCCGTCTTTCTTTACCATTCCATTCTCAAAACGATAAATTTCTTCCAGAACCATTTTTCCGTTTTCCATATGTCCAATGATGTGACGTCCGCTGGATGCTCCGATATCTACTGCTAAATAATATGCTGCCATTGCAAAACCTCCTCAATATATGAATTTATACGCTCTTCATATCTGATGATTTTATTTTATCTCAACTTACTCCCCAAAATAAGAACCTTGTTTGTCTGAAAAAGTGTCCTTATTTGCTATTTTGAAATCTATCGTCGAAATAAGTATCTTTACAACTTAGTAAAATCATCATTTCCAATCATTGTTTTATTGTTTGAACAACAACGCCGCACTTGCCATACGGCAGTGCGGCGTCTGTATTTGTATTAATAATTAATACTTAATTCTAAGGATTCATTTCCTCTCGATATTTACTTATCGATTAGTCATAAAGGTTAGGAGCGATTTCTTCGCTGTCCATGTTTGTGGAATCATACCAGTATCCATCTGTAGGAACATCTTCAAGTTCCTGTCCGTTAGCTGCTGCTGTCAGAGCGTAGATTGCATAGTAACCCATCATCAGAGGAGACTGTGTAACAGCACCGATGAATGTTCCATCCTGTACAGCGGCTTTAATGATAGAACCAGCATCGAAACCAACACCGATAACATCGCCTGCTCCTGCGTCAGAACCAAGAACGTTCAGGTTAGCATTAGCTGCAAGAACACCTTCTGCTGCTGTCTGGTTGGAACCGAAGATAGCGATGCAGTTTTCCTGAGAAAGGATTGCCTGAGCCTCTGTTGAGCAAAGCTCTACAGTTGTCTGTGCAGGAACAGCGACCTGGATAACAACGTCTGCGTCTGCTTCTTTTGCATCTGCACCTTTAGCTGCGTTTACATAGAACTCGTTACCTTTAACTGCAACTGTTTTTCCGTCAGCCTGAATAAGTTCGATCATTTTGTCAATGAATCCGCCACCACGCTGCTGGATGTTCTGAGCTGTGGCATCCTGGTTAACTTCACCGATGATAACCTGTCCATCTGCATTAGCTATAACATCTTTGATTGAATTATACATGTTTTCAGCTGCAACAGAACCAGCCTGTGTGTTATCTGTACAAACTTCACATACTACAGATCCTTCCGGAGCATCAGCGATACCTGTATCAAATGTTACTACCGGGATTCCTTTGTCAGCACATTCCTGAAGTGCATCAAGAACAGAAGATGTATCACATGCAGCAAGACCTAATCCGGCCGGCTTTGCAGCGATTGCTGTGTTGATCATGTTAACCTGGTCAGCGATATCAGATTCACTGTTTGGTCCCTGTGCTTTGTATGTAACACCAAGTTCATCAGCAGCTTTCTTCATACCTTCCTGAGCTGCATCCCAGTATGTAGACTGGAAAGATTTAACCATCATCGGGAAATCATAAGCTTCATTAGCTTTCAGATCTTTGAACTGTTCCGGCATATCGGCTGCCATAACGCTTGATGCGGACATTCCTGCTACCATTGCTGCACACATAACTAATGCAATCACTTTTTTTGCTTTCATTTAAAATTTCCTCCTTTTAAATACACATTTAATATAGTTTTTTATAAATGATACCCCGGAGACTTCCTCTCTCGTTCCGCCTTCCCCAAAATACACATATGACAATACTGTCGCCGAACATCCCCTGGAAGCCCTCCGTTGTTTCATATCCTGCTGTTTTGCATCTGTCGTAAGATGCATTTTTCTTTATTCAGTTTTGAAAATTATTTTGCTGCTGCTTTCTTTTCTTTCATGATATCGATCAGTACTGCGATGATAAGAACCGCACCGGTAATGATCTGCTGCCAGTTTGCCTGCAGTCCGATATATGGAAGACCAGTCTTCAGAAGCATGATAACGAAGATACCGGCCAATGTACCGATTACTGATCCATAACCACCTGTTGCTGCAACACCACCTACGAATACACCACCGATGGCATCCATCTCAAGTCCTGCACCGGTACCAGGCTGTACAGTTGGCGTAACTGCCGCATATGCGATAGCTGCAAGACCGGTGAAGAGTCCACATACTACATATACCATAACATGATAGAATTTAACGTTGATTCCGGAAAGAGCTGCCGCTTCTTTGTTGGAACCGATCGCGATCGTATAACGACCGAATTTTGTATGATTCAGAACATATTCCATTACAAGGACCAGAATGATCATCCATAAGAAACCGATAGGATAACGGGAAGCACTTCTTCCTGTTCCAACTGTAATCTTAAAGATTGAATGGAACCATCCGCCCTCCTGTGTAAGTCCCGGCCAGGGAGTGGCACTGCACAGGGATCCTGCACCTCGGGTAATCATACATGTACAAAGTGTTGCAAGGAATGGCGGCAGATTCATAACACCGATCAGCACACCATTTGCTGCTCCTACAATGATTCCAAGTACAAGACAAAGTAACATTGCAAGTACAACAGGAAGATTATTATTTCTTACCAGAGATCCTGCGATCAATGCGTAACATACCATACCGGTTCCGATTGACAGGTCTACACCTCCTGTGATAAGAGGGAATGTAACGCCGATTGCCATCAGAAGATCATAGTATGAGAAATCCAGCATACTCAGGATTGTGGTATACTGTCTGAACTCCCTGCTCTTAAAGGAGAAAATTGCAAACAGTACAATAATAACCAGTAATACAATAAATCTCTGATCACTTAAAATACTTTTTTTCTTCTTAGTCATGACTTTCCTCCTTAATTGATGTTCCGTGTTGCATGATTCATAATGTGTTCCTGTGTAGCTTCGGAAATATCAATATTTCCTGTAATCTTGCCTTCACACATAACGATAATGCGGTCACTCATACGGAGAACTTCTGTCATTTCAGAAGAAATCATGATAATAGATTTACCTTCTGCTGCCAGTCTGTTCATTAACTTGTAAATTTCATTCTTGGCACCAACATCAATACCTCTGGTCGGCTCATCAAAAATAAGAATCTCACTGTCTCGTGTCAGCCATTTTGCGATAACGACCTTCTGCTGGTTACCACCGGAAAGATTGACTACCAGCTGCTCGCAGTTTGGAGTTTTGGTTGCCAGCTCTTTAACGTATTTCTCTGAAACTTCTTTTTCTTTTGATTTATTAATGAAGATACCACTGGTAAATTCTTCCATGGTTGCCAGCGTAGTATTCTCTGTTACAGATTTCTGTACGACACAACCATATCTTCTTCTGTCCTCTGACAGATAACCAATACCATATTTAACTGCATCCTGAGGACTGTTGATAGTTACCTCGCGAAGCTGTCCGTCTTTTCCCCTTATAGAGATCTTTCCACTCTGTTTCGGGTCAGCACCAAACAGTGCTCTTGCTGTCTCAGTACGTCCAGCTCCCATCAGTCCTGAGAAACCAAGAATCTCACCTTTGCGAAGTTCAAAGCTTACATTCTGAACCATCTTACCTGCATTCAGGTTCTCTACCTTAAGAACAACCGGCGCATCTGGTGCAACCATGCTGTGTTCCTTAGGATCTTCATAAATGACACGTCCAACCATCATGTTGATGATGTCTTCTTTTGTACTGTCTGCTGTGATCAGCGTTCCTACATAACCACCATCTCGCATGACTGTTACTCTGTCAGTGATTGTTTTGATCTCATCCATACGGTGGGAAATATAAACGATTCCAAGACCTTTCTTACGAAGATCACGGATAATCTCGAATAAGTCTGCAATCTCTTTCTCTGTCAGTGCTGCTGACGGCTCATCAAAGATAATAACCTCTGCTTTGTGGGAAATAGCCTTTGCGATCTCACACATCTGCTGTTTTCCGACGGTAAGATTGTTCATCTTTTCTTTTGGATTGATTTCAATGTTCAGTTCCTGAAAGAGTTTTTTGGAATCTTCGATCATTTTCTTATCATCAATGCTGAACCCTTTCTTTGGTTCACGTCCGATAAAAATATTCTGAGCTACGGTAAGATCACCTACCATGTTCAGCTCCTGATGCACGATTACAACACCTGCATCCTGCGCTTCTCTTGTGTTATGGAATTCAGTTTCCTTTCCTTTATAGGTAATGGATCCTGAATCTTTCTGATAAATACCGGTAAGAACTTTCATCAATGTAGACTTTCCGGCACCGTTTTCTCCCATAAGAGCATGTACTTCGCCGCGTTTCACTTCAAAATTAACGTGATCCAGAGCATGAACTCCAGGAAAGGACTTATCAATGTCCTTCATAGTCAAAATAACTTCACCCATTGTTACATCCTCCCTTCCGATCAGTTCTTTCTGCGTCTTGCAGAAACGTCGACATAAACTGCTACAATTACGATAAGTCCTGTGATGATCATCTGCTGACCTTTACCAAGACCAAATGCCATGATACCCTGCTGAAGAAGAGAAATGATAAATACACCGATGACTGTACCGCCGATAGAAGCAAGTCCGCCAACCATGGATGTACCACCCATTACACAGCCTGCAATCGCTTCATTGTTGTACTGATCGCCGTATCCAGGCTGAACAGTTGTATAAGCACCAACAAAGAAAATTGCTCCGATTCCTACAAGAACACCGCAGATCACATAAGCAAGCATTCTCCATTTTTTTGTATTAACACCGCTGAGTCTTACTGCTTCGCTGTTAGAACCAAGACAAAGGATATAACGTCCCGGTTTTGTGTTATAAAGAATAATTCCACAGATCACTGCTGCTGCCAGGAAAATCACAAGTCCTACAGGGAATCCCTTATAGGAGATAAGATTTCTGAACCATCCGTTTACAGGATCACTTCCCAGTGGCCAGCTGACGGACTGTGTCTTTGTAAATACAGATGCAATACCTTTTGCAATGTTCATAGATGCCATGGAAATGATAAATGGCGGAACTGACATATAAGATACCATCCAGCCATTAAACACGCCAAATGCAAATCCGATCAGAATGCAGATCACCATTGCTGCTGCACAAGGTACATGATAAGATGTCATGCAGTAACCTGAGATCAGGGCACAGCAGAACATTACAGGTCCAATGGAGAAATCGATTCCTCCAGTGGCAATTACAAATGTTACTCCAAGTGACAGAAAGCCCAGGAAGTATACATAGTTCAAAGTAGATTTGATACTGTCACCTACAGGGAACTTACTTCCCAGAACTACTTTGAAGACTACGAACATAAGAACCAGAATACATGCTAACAGGATTCTGTTCAGACCGAGTTTCTTCACAATTGGATTTTGTTTCAACTTTTCCAAGTTTTTCACCCTCCTTACGTTATTTCGTATCTCTCTTTGTTTTCTATATCTTACCTTACCTGTCGGATAATTGTAATGAAATATCTTCCAAAAAAAGGTTAAATATTTCCTTTTTTTCATCCGGAAATATTTAACCTTTTTGTTTCTTTTATCCTTATATTACGCAGTCGTTTCAACGCGTCAGTCAGCTAAACGGGAAGATCAGCCGTTCAATATCACTGTTATACATATTCTCCGGCGTAACCAGCTCGCATCCTGAATCAATATTCTTCTCTACTGCATCCCCGTTAAGCATATGAATGGTTTCTTCCACTCCGATATACCCCATCCGGAATGCTTTCTGCACAATAATTCCCTTATAAACGCCCATTTCCATAAGATTGATGGCCTCCTGAGAACAGTCCACACCAACTACTGCGATCTTATCTTTCGCTCCTGCATCACTGACTGCTCTTCCCACACCAACTGCAGAATATTCGTTCATTCCTGCAATCAGTTCCAGATCCGGATATTTCCTCATCAGTTCCTGCGCCAGTTCATAGGATTTCTCATAGAGTGAGTTACAGTAGACAATATCTACTATGTTATCAGCATAGTCACCAAGACCTTCCCTGAATCCCTGTTCTCTCTCCACAGCTGTAGAAACACCTTTTACATGGCTGACAATGGCTATCTTTGAATCTTTATCGATTAATTTTCTGGCATACTCTCCTAACATCCTGCCTGCATTCACATTATCTGTGGCAACTGTAAGATCCTGCAATTCTTCTTTTGTATAGGAATCAATATAGGTAATACGGATTCCTTTTTCTTTTGCTTCCTTCAGAAGTTCGTCTGATGCATCCATGCTGGAAGGGGAAAACAGAATCGCATCCGGTTTCTGCTCAATGGCTTTTTTCAGAAGTTTATTCTGTTCTTCTATATTCTCTTCTTTATCCGGAGCCAGGATTTCAAGGTCAGATTCATATTCCTCTGCCGCCATCTTACAGCCGGATATTACTGAAGTCCAGAAATCATTGGTATTATCCCTGATCTTTGGAATATAAATGAGGGAGCATTTTTTCGTCTGTGTCGCCTCCGGTTTCAGGATTCCGGCAAAAATCACCACTGCTGCCGCCATAAGGATTGCAACTGTTATAATCTCTTTTTTATGACTTTTCATGGGATTCCTCCTGTATTCCGGGAATTACAACAGATGCTGTGGTTCCCTTTCCTTTTTCACTGTGATAGATAATGCCATAATCTTTTCCGTAATATAAAACCAGACGCTGCTGCACATTGTACACCCCAACTCCATTGGAACGGTAATTCACCTTATGCTTATCATAAATATGTTTCAGGGTTTCCTCATCCATTCCCACACCATCGTCCGTAATATCGATTACTGCATTCTCACCTTTCATATATCCATGTACTGTCAACAGTCCTTTACTGTCTTTATATTTTAAGCCATGATAAATTGCATTCTCCACGAGCGGCTGCAATACCAGACGAATGATAGGTACCTGTGTAATGGATGGATCTGCCTTTATCTCAAATTCCAGCTTATCCTTGTAGCGCATCTTCTGGATCGTGAGGTAACTTCTGACATATTCAATCTCCTGTCCGACTGTTACAAGCTCATCCTCATTGCTGATACTCTGTCTGAGAAGTCGCGCCAGAGAAGCCGTCATTATCACCACTTCCTCATTCTTCTTTCCTTCAGCCATCCAGATAATAGAATCCAGCGTATTATATAGAAAATGTGGATTGATCTGCGACTGCAGGGCTTTCAATTCTATTTTTCTCTTCTGCTCCTGCTCCTTTACATTCTGCTCCATTAATTCCCGTATCCTGTGCGTCATCACATTAAAAGACCTGGTAAGACTTCCTATTTCATTGTCGGAAATCACCTTTATATCTTCAATATCAAAATTTCCTTTCTGCACACTTTTCATGGAATCACGAAGCTTCTGGATCGGCAGCGTAATATTTCTGGCAATCAGGCTGGAAATCAGAAGAGCAACTATGATCAGCCCCACTGCTACCAGCACATAAATACTTCTTGTCTGTCTGCTGTTTCGTAAAAGTTCAGACATATTCATGCATCCCACAATAGTCCATCCTGTGATATCAGAATGGGACAGTGCATAAATTTTCTCGTCATCTCCCTTTCCGACAGTAACAATATCTGATTTTGCATTCATAACAAGTGAAATGTTCTCTGTCTGCAGTTCATTATATAACTGCTGCTGTTGTGGATGATAAACGATATTTCCATTCTGATCAAGAATAAAAACATATCCTTTATCTCCCATGCTGCTCTGTGCACAGAGTTCACTGATCGCACTGTAATTCAGATCCAGAAAAACTACTCCATCCTCTGCTTCTGTTCCTGTATAATTGCGGATTCCTCTGCTGAGTGTGATGACCCATGGTCTTTCTCCCTTTATCACATTCTGCACATGAGAAGATGTCAGATTATACCGGTCATATTTTCCGACTGCATCTGCATACCATGGCTGTGTATTAAGATCTACATATGTATTTCTCACAGATAATCCATTGTCAAACAGAGATGGAGAGTTCTTATCCTCTCTGACAATCCCGATATTTCTGATATCCGCCCTGCCCTTCAGGATCGTTTTAAACTGTTCCACAAGGCGCTGTCTGTATTCACTGTAATTTTCATCCTTTGTGGCTCCATATCCTTTTTCACTGTACAGATATTTATAAGCATCACCGCTTTGCGCGATTACTGACGCAATATTATCCATATAACTGATATACGAATCTATATTCTGATTCAGCTGTTTGATGATCGTCTGTGTATACATGACAGAATTTTCATAAATAGATGAATTCGTATATCTCAGAGATACCACTGTCACAACCAGCACAGCACTTAATACCAGGATCGACACCGCACAGAAAATAGAACTCTGAATACTCTTAAATTTTGAAGAAATCTTCATCGGCGTTTCTCCCTTGCATATTCGGTAGGTGTTTTTCCTGTCATCTTCTTAAATGAAATTCCGAAATAGTGTGGATCTGAAAATCCTACTTTTTCCGCAATCTCATAATTCTTCAGCGTTGTATTCTCCAGAAGTTCCTTCGCCTTCTCCATTCTTATCCTGGTAAGTGATTCGATAAACGTTTCCCCTGTCATCTCCTTAAAAATAGTGCTGAAATAGCTGGTACTGATATTCAGATAAGAACAGATACTGTTCAGACTCAGATCCGGATCCATATAATTTTTCCGGATATAATCCATAGCCATCATTCCCTGCCTCTGGCCGCTGGAACTATTCAGATCCTGAAGTGATTCAAATACTCCTTCAGCATACTCCTTCACCAATGTCACTGCTTTATCAAAGGTTTTTGCCTGAGAAACTTCTTTCAGAAGCTTCTCTCTCTGAGCAATGATCTTTTCCGGATCATCACTCAGGGACTGGCAGGTATTTCCGATGGCACGTATCACCTGCTGAAGATAAATGCAGGCATAGCTTTTCTCCACCAGTGCCCCTTTGATCTCATGCTCGATCTGCTCCAGGATTTCTGTCACTCTCTGCCTGTTTCCGACCTTTATCTCTTCTGTCAGTGTTTCCAGAGATTTTATAAGATTAATACTGTTGTCCGTTTTCTTTTCTTCCATATCCAAAAGGAGGCTGCCTCCCAGCAGATACCGATAGCCAATGGCTTTCTCAGCAAGCTTATAGGAATAGACCAGTTCCTGAGGTGATCTCACCCAGCTTCCGATTCCTATAGAAGTTTCAATCCCAATCACTTCTTTTACTTTCTGCTGGATTTCCTGACAGATACTATGTATTTTGTCTCCGAATTCTCTGGATCTGCATCCTGTAAATATAATGCATACCCGATTGCTGCCTTCCTGATAAGCAACACCTGCGTTCTCTCTGGTCACAATTTCATTGCTTATATTAAAAAGTACAAAGGACATCAGTGCGCTTTCCTGCTGTTTATGCATATCTACCTGATACATTTCTGAGTAAGTGTCCATATCAAAAACAGCTACTCTGTAGCTCGAACAGTCAAAGCTGATTCCCAGCTTTTTCAGTTCCAGAAGACTTACCTGTACATCTCTTGTACAATTTACAAGAGTCTCCAGTGCTTTCGACCGGATGACATCCACATTCTTGTGATAATCCTTTGAAGTCTGCGACAGGGATTCCATTTTTTTCTGTTCTTTTTTTCTGGAATCCAGCTTTTCTTTCATATTCCGGAGCACTTTTGTCAGTTCCATTGCTGTGACAGGTTTGAGCATATATTCACTTACATTATAACGGATTGCTTTCTTCGCATATTCAAATTCCCCAAAACCGCTGAATATAACAATAAGAATATCCGGATAATTATCATGAAGAAACTCGCTCAGTTCCATACCATCCATATAAGGCATACAGATATCTGTCAATACAACATCCACCTTGTGGCTCTGTACAAATTCCACTGCCTGTCTGCCATTCTCACAATCCCCCACAAGCTCACAGTCCAGGCTTTTCCAGTCAATGTTCTCCCTGATTGCATCCCTGACCAGGATTTCGTCGTCTACCAATAATATTTTGTACATATTAAATTTTATCCCCCATAAGATCAGGCATCATCCCCTGCCTGATAACCCAATAAAAATTACTACTTCCTTTTACTTATTTAACTGAATCAGGTAAAACCTCCGCAAAGCAGCTATTCGGTTATAAGCGAACAGTAAAGCAGGTTTCGAATATCTGCGTGATTCACTATAATGATAATAGCATATTTATACTATTTTTTCAATTTTTTCAATATATTTTTGTGCATTTCATACAACTCTGTGTGTTACTGTTTCCTCCGCTGTAAACTATAAAAATTTACTCTTTTTGCGTAAAATATTACCTTGAATAATCTGATTTTTTTCATTAAACTGTTTACAATGATTTTCAGAATTTTGAAAGGAGAATACAAATTATGTTAAAGGGAATTCCTGAAATTTTATCACCGGAATTATTAAAAGTTTTATGTGAAATGGGACACAGCGATCGTCTTGTTATCGCAGACGGTAACTTCCCTGTTGAATCTATGGGAAAGAATGCCATCACTATCCGCTGTGACGGACATGGTGTACCGGAAATCCTGGATGCGATCCTCAAACTGTTTCCACTGGATACTTATGTAGAGCATCCTGTAAATCTCATGGAAGTTATGCCTGGCGATAATGTAGAAACACCAATCTGGGATACATATAAAGAAATCGTTGCCAAATATGACGAGCGCGGCGATAAAGCGGTTGGAAATATTGAACGTTTCGCTTTCTATGAAGAAGCTAAAACTGCATATTGCATTATTTCCACAAGCGAAAAAGCTCTGTATGCAAATATAATGCTTCAGAAAGGTGTTGTAATCAACAACTGATTTTGCTTTATCTTTTCATTACTGTTCACAGTAACGTAGCCAAAATTCATTCCAGATTACCTGCGGCAATGGAATTTTGACTTGTATGTCTCGGGATTTTGGCATATTCATGCCAAATATCATTTTTACACATTATACACACATCACACATACATATATATACAACAGGCTGGTATCTGTACACACAGATATCAGTTTGTTTTTTTTGATTCCCCCTGATACAAACAGCCGCCCAAAGTCAGATCATCTCCAACTCCGGGCGGCCGATATACATTCTTACATATCGGTTTTATTTATTATTTGTAAAGAGGTCCATAATTCTTGCATGCTCTGAAATCTGCACCTTCTTTATCCATTCCAAATGCATTCCATGCTGCCGGACGATAGATATCTTTCTCAGGAACATTGTGCATGGATACAGGAATTCTCAGCATAGAGCACATTGTGATAAGATCTGCACCAATGTGTCCGTAGGAGATTGCTCCATGGTTTGCACCCCAGTTGTTCATTACATCATAAGCTGTCTTGAACGGTCCTTCTTTGCCATCGCATCTTGGAGCAAACCATGTACATGGCCATGTATAGTCTGTACGTTTCCACAGCTTGTCAGATACTTCTTCAGGAAGAGCTACTGTCCATCCTTCAGCGATCTGCAGAACCGGTCCAAGTCCTTTTACAAGGTTCAGACGGATCATTGTTGCAGGCATCTGGGCACGTGTTTCATAACGGCTGGAGTATCCGCCTCCACGGAAATATCCGTTGTCAGCCATACACCATTCTGTGTTTTCCATGATTGCTTTCTGGTCTTCTTCTGTGATATCCCACCACTGTTTCATAACAGCTGTTCCATCAGCTTCTTTTGCTTCTCCGTTAGCATCAAGGCAGGCAGCACCGGAGTTGATCAGGTGAAGGAAACCGCCGGCTTCTTTTGCTACGCCCTCAAGGTCATATCCTGTAGCTTTCTTAACAGCCTCCGGGCTCCAGTATGTACGAACGTCAGCGAAAATCTGTGCTCTGTTTGTAAGAAGTTTCATGAACAGCATTCCAAGTCCGTTAAGGACATCGTTCTCTGTAGCCAGGATGTATGGTTCACGTGCTCCGTTCCAGTCAAAGGAAGTGTTCAACATAGCTTCTGCAAAGTCACCGTTCGGATAGAAATCTGTCCACTGTCTCTGTCCCTGGAAACCGGCTGCCAGAGCATTGTGTCCGATTGCTTCTTCAGAGAATTTAGGATCAAGGTTGTCACAGCCGTTCATCAGTTCTTTGATGATAACTGCCATCTTAACAACAAACTCGAACTGCTCTTCTTTCTTTTCAGCTGAGAACTGAAGTTCTTCAGGGTTCTTATCCCAGCCAATCTTACAGGTTTCTTTTGCCCATTTCAGAGCTTTCTCAAATTCTGCGTGATCATAGATACCTTCTGTCATACGACGGATGATCTCTACCTCATCAACAGACTCAACTCTCATTCCAAGATAAGATTCGATGAAATCGGAATCAATGATAGATCCGCCGATACCCATTGTTACAGAACCGATCTGCAGATAGGATTTTCCTCTCATGGATGCTGCTGCAACTGCTGCGCGGCCGAATCTTAACAGTTTTTCTTTAACGTCTTCCGGAATAGATGTGTCATCAGCTTCCTGAACATCATGTCCATAGATACCGAATGCCGGAAGTCCTTTCTGTGCATGTGTTGCAAGTACAGATGCAAGGTATACAGCACCAGGTCTTTCTGTTCCGTTGAATCCCCATACAGCTTTGATCGTCTGTGGATCCATATCCATTGTCTCAGCGCCGTAGCACCAGCATGGTGTAACTGTAAGAGTGATATCTACGCCTTCTTTACGGAATTTATCTGCACATGCAGCGCTCTCGCCAACACGTCCAATGGTTGTATCAGCGATTACAACTTTAACCGGTTCACCGTTGGAATATCTTAAATTCTCTTCAAATAATTTAGCAGCTGATTTCGCCATATTCATTGTCTGATCTTCCAGAGATCCACGAACATCCAGTGCTCCTCTACGACCATCGATAGTAGGTCTGATACCAATTACCGGATAGCTGCCAATTAATCTGCTCTTTGCCATAATAAAATACCTCCTGATAAATTATTGTAAGATTCCCGCAGGATCATTTCCTGCTAACCCCCAAGATTACATTTTCACTTTTCGCAGCATCTTCTGACTGCAAATATAACAAAAATAATAACCTCTGCACCTGTTGTGCCGAACAGCCCGATAACCACTGTTTACTCTGTGAACAGCAGCCCGACTGCGTTACTGTTCACTCCGTTCACAGTAACCCGACTGCTCAACTTTGTTACTGATATCTATTATATAATTGCATTCAGAAAATTACTTGTGTTATAATAGCAAAAAACAGTACAATATTCACTTTTTCTGTTTTAATCATAAAATTTCTGTAAATTTTGTAAGGAGGAAAGTTCTTTTGCATGATTTAGACCATAATGAAGACCGTCCAAGAGGCACTTACGAGTTTCCATTTGAGTTTCATCACATCGATCATACACATCCCAGATATGTCATGTCTTATCACTGGCATGTGGAATATGAAATAATTCGTATTCTGGAAGGTTCTCTTACTGTCACTTTAGACGAAAAAAGTTTTACAGCAGTTAAGAATGATGTCATTTTTGTACATAGCGGAATCCTTCATTCAGGAATTCCCCATGATTGTGTATATCAGTGCATTGTTTTTGATATGAACACTTTTTTGAAAAACAATCCTGTATGCGGAGAATATATCCAGAAAATCCTGCATCAGGAAACAATGCTTTTTCCACATTTTTCAGATGAGCATCCACAGATTCTGAACTGTATTTCTTTTCTGTTTGATGCCATGTATGAAAAAGATACCGGATATGAGCTGACTGTATTTGGACAATTTTACCACTTTTTTGGTTTGGTTTTCAGTAATCATTACTTTATCGAAAATCCTACCCGAACGCGCAGAGACTATAAACGTATTTTACAGTTGAAGCAAGTTCTGGAATTTATCGAAAAAAATTATGCCAATCCTATCACACTTCAGGAACTGTCTGCTTCTGTCTCTATGTCACCGAAATATTTCTGCAGGTTCTTTTCGGAAATGACCCATCAGACTCCTGTGGATTATCTGAACAGACAGAGAATTGAAGAAGCCTGTTTACAACTGGCGGCTACTGATGATTCAATCACAGAAATTGCTTACAGAAACGGATTTAATGATCTGAGTTATTTTATACGTACTTTTAAGAAATACAAAGGCATGACCCCCGGGAAATATAAGCGAAGATAAATCAGTACATCGCAAAAAGACCAGAACAGCTCTCTTCAAAACTGTTCTGATCTTTTTAATACTCCTTCGCAACTGTCTGGTGCCTTCAACAGCAGACTGCCAAATAGTTATCATCCATCTTACAATATTTCATTTAACACAGACTGACCATACTCTGCCAGACTATGGTCTTCTTCTCCTGTACCGCCGCTGATTCCAAGTCCACCGATAATTGTATTTCCGGACTTCAGCGGAATACCGCCGCCGAAAATAACGATTTTTCCACCATCCAGCTTGTCAACGCCATAAAAGGTTCCTCCGGGCTGTGCAATCTTCGAAAGTTCCATTGTAGACATCTTCACTGCCACTGCAGTATAGGCTTTCTTCATTGCCACATCGAAGCTTACAAGGAATGCTCCATCCATCACATGGACCGCAACCGGATTTCCTTCCGGATTGCAGACCGCGATTACCGCACGCTGCCCTCTGCGCACAGCTTCCTGCTCCAGTCTCTCGATCAGTTTCTTCGCTGTATCCAATGTTATCCTGCTCTGAATTCCCATTCGTCTAAGAACCTCCTGGATGACGACTTCATTGATATCTGTCGTCTTTTTTAATACATCTGTATTACTGTCGGACGGTTCCGGCAATGCATCTGTATTATTATCAGACGTTTTCGCCAATGCACCCGCATGATCATCAGACAGTTCCACTGAAAGATCAGAGTAATACTCTATATATCTCGCCAAAATATACAGATAATCCGAAAGGCGGTTAAGAAATCTCTTACTCTCTGTATCTGCGCCAAACTTCACACTGACCTGTGCAAGGCAGCGCTCTGTTCTTCTGGCAACAGTACGTGCAATATCTATCTCTGCAGCCAGTCGGCTCTTTCCTGTAAGCTTCTCCGGAACAGGCTTTTCGCACAGTGCTTCCAGTTTATCTGTTTCCGCCTCCAACACTGCTGTTTCCTTTTCACTGACTTTACAGTCACGATCATATGGGTTACTGACTCCCGCTGCGATCAGATCAAGATTCTTTTGAATACGTTCAAGAAGCTGAAGTATTTCTGACTGACGGAGCATACTTTTTACAAGTTCAATATGACTATTCAGTTCATCAGCCTCACCCATAAGGCGGATACGGTCATCAGACTTGGAAATATTACCGGCATGAGCCATATCTGTAATTCCTCTGTCTCCTCTTTTTGTATAAATACTCATCTCTTCTCCATCTCCTGTATCTGATTTCAGCGGCAGTCAGCATCTGCCGGAAATTATTGTCTTCATTTTCAGAATGACCATAATTTCGTATAAATCTTTATAATATCTTCTTTAGTCGGAACTCTCGGATTATTCACTGTGCAGGCATCTGCAAGTGCTGCGTCTGCCATCTTATCAATTGCTGCAAAATATTCTTCCGGTGCAATTGTTCCCAGTTCCTGAATCGTCAGCGGAATATTCATCTCTTTCTGCATAAACTGAATCCAGTTTACCAGAGAACGGACCGTCATTACTTTATTATAATTGCTCAGTCCGAGAATGTGCGCAACATTGGCGTATCTCTTTACAGCCGGAAGATACTCTTTCTGGCTCTTACTGTGCTTATTGATATCAGAATTAAATTCTACGATATGCGGAAGCAGCATAGCATTTGCCCTTCCATGCGGAATATGGAACATTGCTCCCAGCTGATGAGCCATGCTGTGAGTGATTCCAAGACCTGCTGTATTAAAGGATAAACCAGCCAGACAGGAAGCTACATGCATTTTTTTACGCGCATGCATATCACTGCCATCCAGATATGCTCTCAGCAGGAATACTCCGCAAATTTCAATGGCTTTCTCCGCAAGTGCAGAAGAGAATTCATTATGTGCAGTACTTACGTATGATTCCAGCGCATGTGTAAACACGTCCATACCAGTATCCGCTGTGATGGCCGGCGGAACACTCCTTACAAGTTCTGCATCCAGAATTGCTTCATCTGCTGTAAGGCTCTCTGAGATCAGCGGATATTTTACATGTGCTGCAGTATCGTTTACTACTGCAAAAGAAGTAACTTCTGATCCGGTACCACTTGTCGTCGGAATTGCGATCAGACCTACTTTTCCGTAATTGTTGATCTTCAGTGCAAATTCTCTGATTGCCTTGGAAGAATCAATCGCAGAACCACCACCGACTGCAACAACTGCTTCCGGCTGATATTCCAGGAACTTCTTTACCCCTTCTGCAATCTTGTCCACAGGTGCATCCGGCACAACATCATGGAAAATATCGTATTCAATACCTGCACTGTTTAAAGGAGCAGTGATCAGATTGATCATTTTACTTTGTACCACAAATGGATCTGTTATAATGAGAACCCTTTTATACGGGATCTCTTTTAATCTGTCTAACGCGTTATCCCCAAAATGGATCGCGGTTTTCATCTCAAAAGTATTCATTGTATCATACTCCTATTTTCTTTATCAGACAGGATACAGGCATTTTACATTAAATTTCTCAAAGTGCTTCTTCCAACGTTCTGTCGGTTCTTTGTCCGTCACTATAATATCTACTTCTTTCATGCTTCCTGCTACGGAAAACGCTGTCTGATCAAATTTAGAACTGTCAACAACCAGAATTTTCTTTCGTCCGGAACCGATCATCGCTCTCTTGGTAGATCCAAAAGCTTCCTGAGATTCCATAATTCCCCATTCCAGATCCAGTGCCTTACACGAAAAGATAACCTTATCTACATAATAAGAACGTATGGATTCGTCTGTCTTTGATCCAAGAAAAGCCAGATATCCTTCTTTCATTACGCCTCCGGTGGAGATAATGTTCCACCCGGATACATCAGCTAACTCCAGAAGTATTTCCATGGAATTGGTAATTACGGTAAGACGTTCTTTTTCCTTTAATGCTTTCGCCACAAAAACTGCCGTAGTACTCGCATCCAGGAAAATATGATCTCCGTCTTTCACAAGGGAAGCTGCAAGTTCAGCCATTTTCTGCTTTCCTGTAACATTCTGGTTCTTACGTACATTAAAAGGCAAATCAATGCTTACATCCTCATTGATCACAGCACCGCCATAACTTTTTATCGCAAGTCCTTCCTTTTCAAGTTTATCCAGATCACGGCGTATGGTCTCTTCAGAGACATCATAAAGCTGGCTCAGCTCGCTGACCACCACCCGCTTTTCTGCCTGTAATTTTTCGAGAATCAGATTTCTTCTCTCCAGTGCAAGCATATCTTTGCCCCCTTTTTTTGAGAAATTTTTTATGAGTATCAGGGTCAGAAACTTCTTATCCCGGATATTATAAAATACTGTCGATCATTCTTCTGTCAGGATGTGCGATAACGGAAGAATCCAGGTACATACCCTTGGCAGCTACAAGTTCTTTTGCCCTGTCAATGGAAGCCTCTACCGCAGAAACTTCACCGGTGATCATCATATATGATTTTCCGCACATACCTTTGGCAATACGAAGTTCTATCAGATCTACGATCGCAGTCTTAGCTGCCTGGTCTGCTGCTTCGATAATGGAAGCTGCATCATAAGTTTCAAGAATTCCCAGCGCACTGATATCTTCTACCTGAGTAGTTCCGTAAATTGCCGGGAAAATGGATTCATGCGGATTGCCCAGCACAAAGCTGTCAATGCATTTATCCTCATATGTAGTTACTGCCGTATCAACGGCGGCCTTTACCGCACTTAAGTCACCGGTAATAATTGCAATATATTTACCAGGACATACGGTCTGTGCCTCGACGATCTCTACCTCAGATGTTTTTACCATAGCATCTGCTGCAGTAACGCCTGTAGATGTGGTTTTAAATTCAATCATTCCGATTGCTTTACTCATTTTGTGCACGTCCTTTCTACTTTACTGCAATAATAATGTAACGGTCTGTTACTTCTGTTACTTTACCGCTGACAGAAGCATGAATACCAACGCTTAAGCCCTGTGCCGGCTGTGCGATCATCTGCCCTCTTGTTACCTCATCACCGGCTTTGACCACTGCCTGTGCAGGTGCTCCGATGTGCTGGCTCAATAATATCCTTACTTTCTTAACCTGTACAAGTTCTTCTTTCAGAGGAGCATCCTTGTCATATCTCGTAAGACCAAGTCGCGCCATCAGGCGTTCTTCCGGAACCTTACGGTATTCTCTGGATTCCTGTACCGGTTTCGGCTGTACACCCTGCGGAGGACGGATACCTGCTTTTCTCAGACCGCCCTTCATATCTGCGAGAAGACTTCTCGGTGCAAGACTCTGCGGACATGAGTACATCTCACATACACCGCAGGAACTGCAGAAAGAAGCATCTATATATGGATTCAGGTCTCTGAAATCATTATTTGATGCAGCTCTCATAAATTTCGCCGGATCGATCGGATGTCCCAGATTATGTCTCGGACATAAATCTGTACAGGTATTGCACTGGCAGCAGATAGATGCTGCACGTTTTAAATCTATGGAAGAAGTCCGCTGCTTCTTCGCTACAATCAGATGGTCTTTTGGAAGGACCAAAATCGCATTTGTTGTCTTTGTCACCGGATCTGAACCATTTCCGATACGCCCCATCATCGGACCGCCTACGAAATAGACAGGATCCTTCACTGTTGTGCTGCCTGCCTGTGCTACCACTTCCTCCAGGGTACATCCCAGGGGAACTCTCACTGTAACAGGATCACTTACCTCTGCAACAACAGATACATATTTATCTGTAACCGGCTGCTTCTCTTCCACAGCACGATATACATTGTATACAGTTTCAACATTAAATACGGCTACTCCCTGCTCGATCGGCAGTCCTCCCGGCCGTACTACTCTTCCGGTTGCCTCATAAATAAGTACAACCTCATCTCCCATCGGATAAACTTCATCCAGAAGATGCAGCCTCATGCCAGGAAATTCTTCAATATGCTGATTTAATGCATGAATTGTCTGTACATAAGACTTCTTGATTCCAATAATTGCCTCAGAAGCACCAACCGTCTCCTGGATCATATGGAATGTTTTCATAATTTCATATGCGTGTTTTTCCAATAACTGTCTGTGTAATTTCAGTAATGGTTCACACTCTGCACAGTTCATAAGAATGGTATTAGCCTTGTCTGTAAGCTTCATATAAGTAGGAAATCCGGCTCCACCGGCACCTACCACACCATTCTGCTGTATAATATCCTGTAATTCTTTGATTTCCATGGCGTTACTCCAATCCTGCACCGTCATCAATAATACCGACAATTGTGGCATCTACCGGTGCTGTTTCTACGCCGCAGCCTATTCTTGCTGCGCTTCCCTGTGCCACCAATACATATTCACCAACTCCGGCTCCGATCATATCGATTGCAACCAGCTGGCTCAGGTCGCCTTTCATATGATGCACAGGCTCGATAATCATAAATTTACTTCCAATCAGCTTCTCACTCTTTCGTGTGGATACCACACTTCCTACAACTTTGCCTACGATCATATGAGCCTCCAAATTATTTCTGATAATAATATTGGGGGCAAATACTTCTGCCCCCAATTAACGCTTAAGGGTTTCTGTTCAAAAGCCTTATCGTGCAGGCACGAACGGCTTTTTGACCTTTGGCCCCCGATATTATTTAATTATTGTTACGGTAGTGCCTGTAGCAATCTTTGCTGCATTTGCTTCATCTGTATCAATATGCATTTCCAGTGTAAAGCTGTCGTCTACACGGATCTTGACCTGATTGAAGATGGTTCCTCTCTCATTATCTGCCTTTACTGATACGATATCGCCGTCCTTCACACCTGCAGCCTGTGCATCTTTCGGAGACATATGTATATGGCGCATTGCCACGATACATCCCTCTTTCAGATAAACGGCTCCTTTTGGACCTACGATTGCAATTGGTGCACTTCCTGCAACGTCTCCGGATTCGCGAACCGGAACATTCATTCCAAGCTTAATGGCATCTGTCGCAGATACCTCAACCTGTGAAGCTTTACGCACCGGTCCAAGGATTCTTACATTCTCAATGGCACGAAGTTTCAGTCCCACAATGGTAACTGTTTCATTAGAAGCAAACTGACCTCCCATCAGCTCTTTCTTCTTCGTAAGCTGATATCCGGGTCCGAACAATGCTTCTACATGTTCCTGTGTCAGGTGAATGTGTCTTGCGGAAACCCCGATGGGCACCATGAATCCATCGCCTTTTTTTTCATTCTGATTGATTGCCTGAATGACCATTCTGGTAATCAGTTCAATATTATTAGATTCCAAGAATACACCTGCTTTCTGTCTAATATGACGGATTATAACCATCCGGCAGTCTGCTGTGCAGATACCGGACAGTTACGATGGATTACTATTTTAATACAGGCAGGATTTTCTCTACATCTGTATGTGGTCTTGGGATTACGTGTGTAGCAACTAATTCACCAAGTCTGGATGCTGCTGCGCTTCCGCTTTCTACTGCTGATTTAACAGCTCCTACATCTCCACGTACCATAACTGTTACAAGTCCGGATCCGATCTTCTCTGTTCCTACTAATGCTACGTTAGCAGCCTTGCACATCTGGTCTGCTGCTTCGATTGCTGCTGTAAGTCCTCTGGTTTCTACCATTCCTAATGCTTCCTGTGTCATAACTTTTTCCTCCTTATGAGATACTGTTTCCTTTATCTGTTCTTTCTGGGATTCTGTTTTATTTGCTGTTTCTGCCGCCGTATCTGCCGTCTGAGCTTTTACTTCCGGTTTTGAAGAAGTTTTTGCTTTCGTTCTTCTTGGAGCGGCTGCCTTTTTAGGGGCATTTTTATCTGCTTCCGGTTTCTTCTCTTCAGCCATTATTCATCCCCCTGATTGTTCTTCCAGCGACTTGCACTTAATTCCACCATTCTGACGATTTCTTCGTGGGGACGTGCAATTACTGCATAACTTACCGGTTTCTTGATCGCACCTGTCGCTGCTGCATTTACTGCTTCTGTAACGGCAGATACATCGCCTTCAACTATAATAGTAACCAGTCGTCCGCCCAGCTTACGTTCCCATGACGCCAGCTCAACGTCTGCAGTTTTGCACATGATGTCCAGTGCATCGATTGCTGCAACGACACCAGTGATTTCTATAAATCCATATGATTTACTCATGAGCGAACTCCTTTTTTATACTTCTCAATCTGCTGGTCAGATGCTTGGAAGGATTTTCTCTACGTCTGTATGAGGTCTCGGAATTACATGAGTAGCAACTAATTCGCCAAGTCTGGATGCTGCTGCGCTTCCGCTTTCTACTGCTGCCTTAACAGCTCCTACGTCTCCGCGTACCATAACTGTTACAAGTCCGGATCCGATCTTCTCTGTTCCTACTAATGCTACTTCAGCTGCTTTTGTCATTGCATCAGCTGCTTCAATTGCTGCTGTAAGTCCTCTGGTTTCTACCATTCCTAATGCTTCCTGTGCCATTTCTGCTTCCTCCTGAATCTACAAATAAATATCTGATTATATTTTAACTGATGCCCAGTGGATATGCAACTGCTAATCCTTATCCAGGGCGCTGATCTTCAGCATTTTTTCCGTTCCCTCTTCCGGGTTCGGGATCACATAATGCTGTACCACACCAGTCATTCTGTTTGCAACTTCCATGCCTGCTTCCACAGCCGCTGTAACATCAGTTACACTTCCTCTGAATTTAATGCAGACAAGGAGCGGTACCGGCAGGCTGTCAGCATTGGCTGGTTTGTTTTTATCAAAAACCTCCAGGCGGACATTTGCTGCCTTACATCCGGCATCGCCTGCTACAAAGGCTGTCGCCAGCCCGAATACCTCTAAAATTCCTACAGCTTCTGCCATTTCTTTTCTCCTCTATTGCCAGGCTTATTATTTGTTGCTACTGTTCACAGCAATACTCTTTGCGGGATATTACCGGTGAACAGTAACTATTTGTTTACAACTGCGATCTTAAGTCCTGTCATTGCCAGATTTGTCTGAAGAGCTTCATTGATCTGCTCTAACGGGAACTTATCTGTGATCAGTTCAGACATCGGAAGACCAATTGCTTTTGCTCTCTTAAGGAAATCAAAGGTTGTTACATAATCTCTCAGAGTATATACCCAGGAACCAACCAGGTTGATCTCTTTGGAGCAGAGGTCAAAGTGCGGATTAATTGTAGCATCTCCACCATTGATGAAGAAGCCAAGTTCACAAAGACCACCACCATTGCGGATAAATTTATAAATGTTTGCATGAGCTTTCGGGTTTCCTGTGCACTGGAATGCGAAATCTGCAAGATGTCCGCCCTGAGCTTCTTTTACAGCTTCTGTCAGTGCTTCGATTCCCTTAAAGTTCATGAAGTTAACGCTTGTGTCTGCACCCATTCTCTTGGCAAACTCAAGACGTTTCTCATTTCCGTCTACTGCGCAGATATGTTCAATACCCATAGTACGGAGTACTGCGATGCAGATCAGTCCGATCGGTCCACAGCCCTGAACAACTACTCTGCTGTTGAAACGAAGGATTCCTGTTGTTTTTGCTCTCTCTACTGCATGTACAAGCACTGCACATGGCTCAATGAGAATTCGGGAATCCAGATCCAGATCACTTACATTAAAGAATGTAGTTCCGAAGTTTCCGCCTCTTAAGAAGATGTAATCAGAGAACCATCCGTTGAGATGTACATCATCGTCAGGAAGAAGTCCGTATACATCAGCTCCGCCTACGTTCTTCTTGTTCAGGTCAAACATTGTAATATCAGGATCATCCTTGAAGATCATGCAGGTAACAACTTTGTCTCCAACCTTTACAGGTTTTCCTGCTGTGTCAACTTTAACATTCTTACCCATTGCCACGATCTCACCTGTACCTTCATGTCCAAGTGCTACCGGGATCAGGTTAAACGGATCTCTCTTAAATTCGTGTGCATCTGTACCGCATACGCCGCATCCTTCAACTTTAACCAGGATATCATCATCTCCGATTGGCGGGATTGGATATTCTTTGATGTCAAAATGCTCTTTCTCAGTTAATACAGCTACTCTGGCTGTCTTCGGGATTCCAGTTGATGCTGCCGGTGCAGAAGCTGCTGCCGGTGCATTTCCTGTCATGCCGGAGAGAACCTGTTTCACGATTTCTTCTATATTTACATTATTCATGTCCATGTTCTTTCTCTCCTTATATCAATTCTTATCGAATACAGAGACTGTCTGCCATTACGCAGCGTCTTCTCTTGGTGAATGTGCTTGCGCATGTAAGGCCTTCACCTGTACGGCTTGCAATGGTAAATGTACAGTAGCCTTCACCGCCAAATCCCAAAGCTGCATAAGACGGTGCATTCTTAACAAGAATTGCTGTATCAATTGCTTTCGCATATTTTGTGATATTATCAATATTCTTTGAATGAATATGTGCGGAATGACGATTGCCATGTTCTAACCAGACTGCCTGCTCTACTGCATCATCAAAATCTCTTGCTCTTACAACACCGAGGATCGGCATCATCAGCTCAGTAGTGATCAGAGGGTGTTCCTTTGGCCCCTCAAATACGATACAGCGGATATTTGCAGGTACATTTACTCCGATCATGGAAAGGAGTGTTCTTGCATCCCGGCCTACGCATTTACGGTTCAGCTTTCCGCCTGCCAGAACAACTTCTGTAAGTTTGTCCTGCTCTTCCTTAGAAGCAAGATAGCAGTCATTCTCAGTTACAAGATAGTGCATCAGCTCATCTACGATAGAGGAAACTGCTACGATCTCTTTCTCGGCAATACATGGAAGATTATTATCAAATGTACATCCGTTTACAATATCTGTGGCTGCTTTGCGGACATCAGCGGTTTCATCAACCAGTGCCGGAGGATTTCCGGCGCCTGCTCCGATACCACGTTTTCCGGAAGAAAGAACTGCAGTTACAACTCCAGGTCCGCCGGTTGCAGCGATAAGCGGGATGTCTTTATGTTTCATCATCACATTGCTTGTCTCAAGTGTAGGTTTCTCTACAGTAACTGCAATGTTGTCAGGACCACCGCACTCTAATGATGCTTCATTTAAAAGATTGATTGCATAAATGGAAGTTTTGATCGCTGCAGGATGAGGATTGAATACAACTGTATTTCCTCCTGCAAGCATTCCCATTGTATTACATAAAATTGTTTCACTTGGGTTGGTACATGGAGTGATCGCACCGATCACACCAAAAGGTCCCATCTCGATAAGGGTTAATCCTCTGTCTCCGGACCATGCAGTTGTTGTAATAACTTCTGTTCCGGGAGTCTTGTCAGCTACAAGATGATGTTTGAGGATCTTGTCCCCAACATTTCCCATACCTGTTTCCTCCACGCCCATACGAGCCATTACTTCTGCGTTTTCTTTTATTTTCTTACGGATGCAGGTAATTATTTTTTCTCTCTGATCCATGGACATCTTCTTTACGATAAGCTGTGCTTTCTTCGCTGCTTCGATCGCATCATTCATTTCTTTGAAAATACCATGTTTACCAGTCGGAGCGTCTGCAATCTGCATTTTTGCCATTACTTCCTGTACAATTTCCTGTACCATATTCTCATTAATTGGCATGAGACTGTCCTCCTTGATTATCGGTCATCTATACTCTTATTTCATTCCTAACTGAGCCATTACCTGTTTTGTGATCTCAGCAACTAATTCAGCTTCAGATTTGTCTGCTGTTCCTGCTGCCGGCTGGGAATCTCCGCCGCCTACGAAATCATACTGATATCCAGGGAATTTCTTGAATTCGCCGTCATGACATGCGCCGCCGCAGTTATGGCAGTTATGGCCATCTTTATTCAGGCAGAGGTTTGCAGGATGCTTGCCTGCCATACCGAATTTACGGCGGATTTCATACAGTTTCTTAATGTTCTTCTCATCAAATTCCTTAGGTCCGCCAAGAACTTTTGACTGATACAGAAGCTGTGCGTAGAACTCAACAGATTCCATCTTCATGTAAGCTGCGTTTAAGTCTGTGCTCCATGTCAGTGCTCCATGGTTCTCAAGAAGAACTGCATCGAAATATGGAAGGTATTTCTCAAGATTATCTGGAATCTCCATTGTAGATGGTGTACCGTATTCAGCGATCGGAACGCATCCAAGTGAGATAACTGCCTCAGGCATGATCGGCTGTGTCAGCGGAATACCTGCAATTGCAAAAGATGTTGCATAAATCGGATGAGCATGCACAACAGAACCTACGTCCGGTCTCTTCTCATAAACTCTCATATGCATTTTGATTTCAGAGGATGGTTTGAATCCCGGGTTAGCCTGGATCACATTTCCTTCTCTGTCTACTTTACAGATATACTCCGGTGTCATAAAACCTTTGGATACACCTGTAGGTGTGCAAAGAAATTCGTTGTCGTTCAGTTTTACAGAGATGTTACCATCGTTTGCAGCTACCATGTTGCGGCTGTAGATTCTTCTTCCGATGTCGCAGATCTGTTTTTTGATTTCATATTCGTTTACCATGCTCATTTTCCTCCTTAAGGCATTGATATAGTTTTTGACGTTTCTACCTGTGATTTTACACTATCGGTCATAAAAAGTCAATACATTTCCGTTGTTTTATGTTGTTTTTACGGGTTTTATTGTGTTGTTTTTGTTTGTTTTTTCTTCCAATAATCGTATCAGATGCAAAAAATACCTCATCCACCGATCTGACAGTCCAGACCGCAGACCGCATGTACTGCCTTTTTTAATGTTTCCATATGTTCTTTGGACGGTGGTTCCACATTTCCCATCAGATATGGTCTGCCAAGTCCCTCATATTTATCCTGTCCAAGTCTGTGATACGGAAGAAGATGAATCTTGTCCACTCCGGGAAGTGTGTCTGCAAACCTTGCAATCCCCTGGATTTCCTCCACTGTATCATTAAATGTGGGTATCACCGGTACACGGATTACCAGCCTGGTTTTACCGGAAAGCGCCACTTTTCTGGCATTTTCCATCATCAGTTCATTAGAACGTCCTGTAAATTCTTTATGTTTCGCAGGATTTGTATGTTTAATATCCATTAAATAAGTATCCAGATACGGTAAGATTGTCTCAATCGTCTCCCATTTTGCACATGCCATACTCTCGATCGCAGTAGAAATTCCTCTCTCTTTGGCAGCTCTCAGAAGTGCTCCTGCAAATTCCGGCTGACAGAGACATTCTCCGCCGGAAAGAGTCATACCTCCGCCCGAGCGGTAATAGTATACCCTGTCTTTCTCAACTTCTTCAATCATCTCCCTGACTGTCACATCACGTCCGATGACTTTGTCTTCTCCCTGCACTTTCATTGTCTGGATTTTATATTCCTGAGATTCCGGATTACAGCACCATTTGCACCGCAGGACACAACCTTTCAGAAATACGATCGTCCTTATACCCGGTCCATCATGAATAGAATATTTCTGGACATCAAACACTCTGCCCTTTGTATCCAAATAGTCCATGCTTTTCCTTTCTTATTCTGTTATCCATACATCCTCTGCCTGTCACTTTTACTTTCTGCAAAAAACGTCTGGATCAGAAGCCCTGTTCTGTACGACGGATGATGTCATCCTGAAGGGAACGGGAAAGTGTCGTAAACAGCGCACTGTAGCCTGCCACGCGTACTACCAGATGTTTATATTTCTCAGGATGTTCCTGTGCATCCAGCAGTGTCTGCCTGTCAACTACATTAAACTGCATGTGCATTCCCTTCTGGTCAAAGTATCCGCGGATCAGCGCAACGAATTTCTCCAGTCCCTCTCTTCCTGAAAGTGCGGATGGGTGAAATTTCTGATTAAAGAGTGTTCCGTTGGATACAATAAAATGATCCAGTCTGGATACGGAAGTTGCCGCTGCCGTAGGTCCCTTTACATCCTTGCCCGCAGATGGCGAAACGCCGTCTGCAACAGGTGTGTGTGCATATCTTCCATCCGGTGTTGCTCCAGTCTGTCCGCCCAGCGGCACATTTGCAGATACAGGATACAGACCTGCCTGGAACTTTCCGCCTCTTGGATTGTTATACTTCTGAAGCGGTTTGGAATATGTATAAGCAACTTCTCTTGCAAAATAATCAACTTCCGGAATATCATTTCCAAATTTCGGAACTTCATCGATCATATCGTGTATTTCTTTGAATCTCTGTGTCTTCTGTTCACCCGGTTTCATTCCCATGAAAGTTTTCAGAAGTCCTTCTGCAGTGGAAGCATCCACATTTCTGCCTGCTTTCTGCATTGCCTTCATGATCATCTCTGTCATATCACCGGCGGACTGCGCATCCAGTCCTTTATCATAGTTCCATGCAAGAGCTTCCTTAAGTTCTTTCATAGATACTTTCTTATCCTCATAGACCAGTTTGCGGATTGCAAAAAGTCCATCTGCCATATTGGCGATTCCAAATCCCTGAGGACCTGTAAAGTTGTAAACAGCTCCACCTTCCTGGACAGACTTGCCTTCTTTCAGGCAGTCATCTATCATACAGGAAAGGAATGGTAACGGACAGCGTTCCGCATGAGCTACATCAATAGCATTATCTGCATTCACCAGCAGGGAAATGCAGTATTCCATCTGTTTCTTATATGCGTCAAAGAATTCATCAAAGGTCTTCATCTGGGTGACATCGCCTGTGGGGATTCCCACCATCTCACCTTTATCCATACCATTCGAAAAAACAAGTTCCAGAGGTCTGCACATATTAAAGAATGCGGCATCATGCCACCCTTCTGTCTTACCGGCTTTCTGCGGTTCCACACATCCGATGATATTGTACTCTCTGGCATCCTCCAGAGATAAGCCTCTGTTCTGCAGTGCCGGAATAATCACCTCATCATTGTAATATGCAGGAAGTCCGATTCCTGTTCTCGTAAGCTCGGCTGCCTTTATCAGGAATTCATGCGGAGAACCATTCCATACTCTCACAGAAAGTGATGGAGCCGGAAGATGCACATGCATAGATGCCTGAATACACATAACCGAAAGATCGTTAGTTACATCCTCTCCCTCTTTATTCTGACCACCTGCGATCAGATTCTGGAAAAGGCTATATCCTGCAAATCCTTCCGCTGAAGCCGCATCACGACATTTATTCAGGTCATTTAATTTAACCCAGATGCAATCCATCAATTCCTGTGCGAACTCTCGGGTAATAGTTCCTGCTTCCATATCCTTCTTATAATATGGATACATATACTGATCAAAGCGACCCGGTGAAATAGAATGTCCACTGGATTCCATCTGAAGAAGCTGCTGTACAAACCAGAATGACTGACATGCCTCATAGAAATTCTGTGCACCCTTTGCCGGTACCCTGCTGCAGTTCTCTGCGATAACAAAAAGTTCCTGTTTTCTTACCGGATCACTTGTCTGTGCCGCCATTTCCTGCGCAAGTTTTGCATATCTGCCTGCATAATCGATCACCGCCTTACAGCTTAAAATCACTGCCTCAAGGAAGTGAGACTTTCTTGCATAATTACCGTCACCGACACTGCATCCATCCAGCTCTTTCTGAGCCTTCTCCATGATTCCCTCAAAACCGGTTTCCAGTACTTCCCAGTATTTAACTGTTACATGTCCTACACCATTGTAAAAATAGTTCCCAGGTGTAAAAATATTGTGTTCAATTGCCTTGATTGCTTCCGGTGCCATATAGGAAGTTGCAAGTTCACTGGTTGTTTTCCCTTTCCAGTACTTATCTGCCTCCTTAAGTTCGGCTTTGGTCTCCTCAGCAATCTCAAAAGGATCCGCAGTTCTGGTCGCAACTGTATCCAGTTCAGCTTCCAGCCACTCATAAGAGAACTCCGGAAATGTCTGACATCCCCTCGGCGCAATCGTACTGCTTCCGACAATCAGTTCATTGTCACGGATAATGATCGGAATGTTATGAAGAATATGCGCAAAAGCCTTTGCTCTGCGTGTGATGATCGGTTCTCCTTCTGTTTCCTTATAAGATTCTGTGATCAGCTTTGCTCTGGCTGATTCGATCACCGGCATATGTTCATACAATGCATCTACCAGTTTCTGAATTCTGGGAGACTTGGGAATATCTGATGTTTGAAATTTTTCCATGTTACTCCTTTCTCATGAATAAAAGCTGCACCCATACCAGACCCCAATACATTCCGGTATCATTCTGACAGCAATATTCTCCATGTTTTCATATAGATTCATTATACCTTATGGCTATCGCAAAGTCAACACGAATCAACATGTATATCCTGAACTTTTATGTTGTTTTTTATTTGTTTTTTCTTCTGTTCTGGTTGTTTTTGTTTTGTTTTTATGATTGACATTTCATTTTTCTTCAGACACGTTAAAAGCAGCATATCAGGTTATGATCCATAACTCTGATATGCTGCTTTTTAATATCGTATATTGTTTTTTCTGCATCGGATGGCTTTAATGAGCATGCTTTTCCATCGCTGCACTCCCATATATTCATATACACTTAACTATTGTTTCCTGTTCTCTTTTTGTTCTCTGGCTTCTCTTACTTTCTCCCTCTGTTTCGTCAGATCGTAATAATCATCTGTAAGAACCCCATGTTTTCGCATCATATCAAACACAGTCTGCTGAGCAGGTGTCATCTTCATGCCAATAGAATTATTATAATCCGTAAGAACGCATCCTGTTTTCTCAATCAGCCAGAACAGCGGAGAATCATCATCCGGGATCATTTTCCAGATTTCGTTCTCTGTCCATGGAAGCAGTTCCATCATTCCATGAAGATGTCCTCTGGGTATTCTTACGTAATCGCCGTCCGGCTTGATCAGACCGTCAGAAAAGTTCTCATCCTTAATTTTCATCTCATTTAACAGTTCTTCTGTTATCTTCATCCTCTTTTCCTCACCCTCGAGTATTGCTTTTTCCTATTATACGTTTCCCGCCAGAGTTACGCAAGTAAAAAGTCTGAATAGCCTCTTTCCTCAAAAATATATGTTACTGTTCACTCCGTTCTCAGTAACATAGCCAAAATTCATTCCAGATTGCCTGCGGCAATGGAATTTTGGCTTGTATGTCTCGGGATTTTGGCATATTCATGCCAAAACACCTCGCGGGATAGTGGTGTGTGAACAGTAACAAATATATCACGTTCTATAAAATTCCATCTTGATTAAATTGCAAAAAAATTGTAGACTATATATGCACACACATTAATAGTTTTTGTTAATTAAGACTGATTTGAGGTTTCCTCATAACGTCTCAATTATACACACACATTTTCTAAAAAGAGCAGCTGCATCATCCGATGCGCTGCTCTTTTAGTTCCACTGTTTATTTTGTAACTGTTCTCTGCCGTCGACGGCATTCTTTAATGATTTTAACTCTTACTTTTTCTTCTTCAGGAAATAAATAAGTAAAATTATGATAACAATAATCCCGATACCACTAATCCAGATTACAGGATTCTTCATTCCTGAATCTGCTTTTACATTCTTTCCTGATGTTTTCTGACTCTGCTTATCATCGGATTCCTTGTCTTCTGTCGAAGCAGGCGTCTCTGTTTCTTCCGGTGTTGGCGTTGCTTCTTCTGTAGGTGTTGCCTCCGGTGTCGGTGTTGCTTCTTCTGTAGGTGTTGCCTCCGGTGTCGGTGTCACTTTTTCTGTAGGTGTTACCTCTGGTGTTGGTGTGGCTTTCGGAGTTGGAGTTGCTTCCGGTGTTGGTGTAACAGCAGCCACCGGAACATTTCCTGATGTGCCTGTAGCCTCCGGTGCATCTGCGGATACATTTTCATTTACGTAATCTGTATCACGATCAAGATTCAGCCATCCCTGTGTCACACCATCTGTGTCTGTCTTCCCCCAGTTTGTTCCGTCTTCTCCCTGAACATACTGAAAAATATGTACAGTTGTCCCATCTGCGATTCCCTCTGTTCCTGAAACCTGATCAAATTTCTCTCCAGGTCCGTTATAAACCGATACGTTTCCATCGTTTCCATGAACCTTTACTTCGAAATCCACATCTTTGCCTCCGAAAGTACGATATTCCTCATTGGCAGCTTCTTCTCTGGAAGCCGGATCCAGATCATCCATAGGAACATATCCGTTCATTCCATGGTACTGTGTATATGCCCATTTTTTATTGTCTGCTCCATTCTTCTCACCCAGAACGTGAATGGCAGTTCCATTTGGAATCTTGCTGTCATTCAGTTTAACACTCTGAGTGTCTGCTTCATCATAAATATCTACCCCGCCCTGTGTACTCTGTACGATCATATAATAATCTGTTACATAATCCGGATTCTGATCCTTTCCATCATCCGCATAAACAGAAACCACTGTCAGAATAAAGCACAGTACCATTGCTATTACTGTTCCAAACCTTCTCTTCATAATCTCTTTCCTTCATTTCCTATTTTCTTTTTACAGCAGATGAACTTTTATATTTGCTGTATGTATTTCCATATGGCTCTTTAACATATGCTTTTACCGCATAATAGTATGATACACCTTTTTGTGCTTTTTTGTCCAGATAAGAAGAACTATTTCCATTGGAAATTTTCTTTATCAATTGATAGGAACCACCTTTTTTCTTTCTGTAAATATAATAGCCGTCACATTTTTTCTGAGGCTTCCACCGGATACGGATTCCATTTTTCTCAGATTTCACAGAAGTAACCTTCTGCACTGCAGGTGCTGCTTTAATCACATCGCCGGTTTTATATTTACCTGAATATCTTTTTCCGGATGCTTCATAATATGCTTTTACTGTATAACGGTATGATGCATTAGCCGTAACCTTACTATCTTTATATTTTAATTCCGATGTCCCGACATCTGCAATTTTGGACCACTTCCCACCTGCTGCAGGTTTTCTGTACACATAATATCCTGTAACTCCGGAAACTTTTTCCCATGAAATAAGGTTATATCCGGAATTATATGCCTTCACCTGAAATACCGGTGTATCCGGCACCCATGACTGATTCAGGGTCCTTGTATGTGCCTTGATCCTTGCCGTCCAGTTTTTCGTCTTTCCATCTGTCCACCTGGCCGTTTCCGATGCACTCTTATAGAATGTCTGCCCTGTTTCTATCCCGCCGTACAGGTAAACCAGTTCCCATAACTGGACTTTGCTTCCACTCCAAAGCTAATTTTGTCAATCCCACTGTTTGTGATCACAACAGAATATCTGCTTCCCTGTTTCAAAACCACCTCTGGTACACTGATAGTCTGTACACCTGCGATTGGCTGTTCAAACTCATATGGAGCAGCATATGCAGCGGTCCCGCTTTCCGGGTCATATGGATCTGTCAGATCGGTGTATATCTGAATTTTGTAACAGGCATTGTCACTGTTTGTAACAAGATTAACCTCCCCCAGGACTTCTGCTTTTCCCTTTCCTGCAGTTGTCTCATAAACTGCTGCTACTGACTGCCCCGCCTGTATCGGAATCACTGAAAGTGCTGAAGAACCATCATAAAAATAATTATTCCTGTACTTTTGATCCGAAGCAGCCACTGCCTCTGCACTTACAAGTTTATTGATATTGGGATCCTGATAAGAAAGATAGTAATATCCTCCGTCTCCTTTCTTCTCTCCCAAACTGTTTTTGATGATCCACGCACCATCAGATGTTACATTGGAAACAGGAAGGAAATTATCCTTTGAATACGTATCATCCCATCCAACCACTGTCACAATATGATTAATTACAGTCGAATTTGATTTTCCAACAGGATAACAATATGCAGCTGTGTCCGGATTTACATAACTTTCCTTCATATAAAGCATAATGGATACTGCATGGTCATTCAGCAGCATTTCTTTCATACGTTCCTCACTGTATTTGGAAACAGATGCATTTTTCAGATATGCTGCAGAATTATAAGCCTTACTTTCCGGAATCTGTACAGTCAGATCATTCTGATGCGAAGAATCCGTAGGAAATGGTACATCGGCCTCTGTGGTCATTCCCGACCATGTACTGAGATAAATCGCCGCCAGGTGATCATTACCTCCTATCACGTGATAATTTCCCAGTACATAATTCTTATCATCAGGGGTATTTCCAAGAGGATCATTCTGTCTGTTGGAGAAAAAATATGATAAATGTTCTTCTGACAGATCGTAGGTTCCTTTGTTCTGTGCCAGAAGCGAAGTCTCCATGATTGCTGCCATACCAAAAGCCCAGCAGGTTCCAAATGGATTCTGATTCTTTACGGGCGTAACTAATCCTTCCTTTCTGGCATCATAGGAAGATGGAAATGCAGCCTCCCTGTTTCCATATGCAGCATAAACTGATGTCAGATCACTCTCCACTTCAATTCCCGGATCCAAAGGTTTTAAATTTTTAAAGGGTTCCAGTTCTTCCTTTCTTTCCTCTTCTGTCAACGGACGGCCCTTAATATACCTGATTCCGTCTGTACCCTCTTCTGAGTTTTCTCCATCCTGAAACTCCTGTTTTGCATCATCGCTTCCGAACAATTCTGCATCCGATCCCGTATCTGTTCCAAATTCATCTGCCTGTGAACTTTGAAATTCTTTCAGATCTGATGTATTTTCTTCTGTCTCCCTGTTGACTCCGGATCCAAACATTTCCTGACCCGCAGCGGGTACCGATGTACAAACCATTGCATAAGCCAGAAAAACTGACAATGCGCGTATCGCTGTATTTCTTTTTTTCATGTAGTAGTTAACTCCTTTACATAAATATAATATCATTATATCAGTATATTTTTTGTTTTTCAACCATGATCAATGACAAAAACCGTCGGAAAACAGTGAATTTTCCCTGTTTTCCGACGGCTCTATGTAGAAATGCAGAGCTCTGCCGACAAGAAAATGTCGCCAGGAAAAGACGTCAAATGCCTGTGATGCATTTTCTTCTGTGCATGTGAAAAGTGTGGAAAATGTGTGTGAAATGCTTTATATACTAACTCAGAACAGACTTGAAAATCTTACAGACTCTTCTCTTTTGCTATCCTTATTCTAGCAGAACAAGCATTGTATTACAATGAAAATCGTTCTTTCTTATTTGTGCTAATCTGACACATTGTTACTGTTCACTCCGTTCTAAGCAGCAACGCATTCTCCTCTTATTTGCTGATACTTTCCTTTGCTCTTTTCATCATATCAGCCAGTTCCTGGTATTTTCCTGTGACATATCCATAGTTTTTTCGCTTATGCGGAAGCATACAGTTTGTGCAGTCTTTAATTCCCTTTTCCGTATACCGGAAATTCCCACCGCATTTCTCACCCAGGGCATATAGCGGACAATAACAGAACAGACAGTTAAAATCATCCGGATCTGCATTCTTATGACACGGAAAAAATTCACATTTCTTATGGCTGAAATAAGAATATTCTTTCCCTTCCCAATAAGGTTTCTCCATTGCTACCTCTCCTCTCCTGTTGCAAGTATTTATCTTTCCAGAATAATTCCGTTTTCTCAGTCTCCATCAATCCCACCCATCAGAGGACAGAGGACGAAATAAAAAAAATACTCTAATAAATTATCAATTTCTCTTCACATAACAAAGCATTGAAAATTCATTACAGTATTTTTCACAGATCATACATTTAAAATTAATAAGAGGGAGCGATGCTACCCCGGGGTAGAAAAAAATCCGTTCATGAGTGCGCGGAGGGAACGAATAAATCCGAAGTAGTATCGCCTGCCATTTAATCATGTATAATTCATAAAGAACAGGCGCATTCCATAAAAAATGTCTGCCTTCAGATAAAAGCAGACAACACTCCGAAGCTGCGGATTCAACGGAGTTGGTTGTTACACTTTACACGGAAGTTTAACCTCGCCATACCAAGCAGGTTTCCTGGCTCCAGGCTCATCGCTCCTCTCTCCTTCTCATGCTATGGCACAATGGACATTCTGAGATTTGCTCCTCTGTTACAGTGACCGGATCGCTCAGGTTTCTCACCTGATTCCCTCTTTCTGTACTGCTCTTTCTCACAGTATCAGCACTTAATATGTTCTGTATGGAATTATACTGTCATCATAATAACACCCTGCAACAAGCTTGTCAACTATTTATCAATATATTTTCCAAATTATTATTGTTCATTCGTTACTGTTCGCACACCACTATTCCGCGAGGTGTTTTGGTATGAATATTCCACACCTTCCGGCAGCGGATCCCATTCATTCAGACCTAGACTCTGTCTGAATTTTGCTTCTTCCAGACTCAGCTTTGGAACATCCTCATTCAAAAACGCTCTCAGCTCATCAATCCCCTCTCCGGTCACATTGTTTACCAGAAAAATTCTTTCACATCCTGCATTCAGCATCCACTGACGCACCATTGGAACATTCGCATAAGGAGAATCTATTTTCGTAATGATTCCTATCAGTGGTCTCAGAATAAATGCATTACTGCCATAGCCAAACAAACTGAAAGGTTCATCTGCTGACTGTACCATTGCCACCACATCTGCTTCAAAAGAAAAACAGGCCAGCCCTACGCTGAAATGCTTGGACTCTGCATACTCTCCCGGAGAATCAATGGTATCATCATCCGTATTCGTATACTGCGTTTTTACATAATGAAGTTTTTCGCCTTTTAATGCCTGCGTTAATGAAGTCTTACCTGCTTCACTTCTGCCCATCAGAAATATTTTCTTCATATTTAATGTCTGTCCCTTTCACTTCTTTCAGCTATTCCGGCAGTTACATAAGCACCATCGGTACAGAATAACTGACTTTTCGTATGTTTTAACTTTTGTGAACTGCACAAGTCTTAAAGCCAAGCACCTCTCTAAAAAATTTCACCACTTCTTCCACTGCAGTCTGAACTTCCGTCAGACATCCCGTAAGGATCAATGATCCGCTGAAGCGATCCATGAAACCAATCTCCACATTTGCACTTTTCACTGCAATATCAGCAGCTACAACCACTGCTTCCCATGGGGTAAAACGAATCATTCCGATTGCTTCTCCTGTGTGGTCTTCTCCCTCATGGACTCCAATATGCAAACCAAGATTCTGATAAATACAGCTCTGTGAAGGATTGATCACATGCGCCAGGCACACTTCCTTTCCCGGAACCCTTACCCTGGTCATACGCAGCTTTTTTCCCTTTAGTTTCTCATAATCCTGATTATAAAGCTTTTCCAGTAATTCTCTGGTTGTCATCCCTGCCATCCCAACACTTCCTATCTTTTGGTAATCTTGCAGACTACATAACCCAGAGTGTCTCTGAAATAATCCACAACCTCAGTCATCGCTGACATTACATCGGAAATCTCTCCCGTAATGATCAGTGTGCCTGTAAATCGATCTGCAAATCCCAGATAAACATTTCCGCTTTTTACCGCAATATCAGATGCGATCACTGCAGATTCAGGCGGTGTCATATTCATAATTCCGATTGCAGATGAACGGTAATCCACCTGCGGATTCAGTCCAAGCTTCTGGTATATGACCGGAGCCGGCCCTCCCATTACATGTGCAAAAGTAATCTCCTTGCCAGCAACTGTTTCCTGTACAATTCTTATGTGTTCTACATGGTCATTTGCCATTTATCATTCCTCGCTTTCACTATTCAACTATAATCCGGATAATTCATGAGAATATTCTTTCCCACTGATGTCTCCAAAAACAGATTTAAAATTTTATATGTATCTCTTCAGTTACATAAACTGTACTATCCATCCAATTTTATGTCAAGGTAAAATCCACCTGAAAATCGGTAAAATATTATACATGGTTACGGTTCACTCCGTTCACAGTAACACGCTTCGCGATGCACATAATTTATGCTAATCGCATAAATTTGCGCAGTATGTCTCGGAATTTTGGCATATTCATGCCAAAACACCTCGCGGAATAGTGGTAACTTATACATAAAGAAAAGGAGCATCAGCCCCCTTAGCGATACTCCTTTTCAACCCCTATAAATTTAATTATTTATACTTATTTAATTATACCAGTCTTCTTACAGAAACAATCGTTCTGTACGCTGCGTTATCACTGATCTTAATTCCATCTACAGAGTTCGATGCATGAACGATACGTCCATTCCCCATATAGATTGCAACGTGTCCACCGTAGCAGATCAAATCGCCCGGCTGTGCATCAGCATAAGATACTTCTGTACCGGCATTCTGCTGTTCATAAGAAGTTCTCGGAAGACTTACTCCGAAGTTTGCATATACACTCTGTGTAAATCCTGAACAGTCAGCTCCACCTGTAAGGCTTGTACCACCCCATACATATGGATTGCCAACAAACTGTGTTGCAAAGTCTACTACAGAAGATCCTGATCCAGAACCTGAAGATGAAGAACTATCTGAATCAGATGACTGTTCACTCTCATAATCATCCGGTGAAACTGTATTATCAGAATCAATCACATTGCCATACTCATCGTACTCTACATCATCAGAAGCTCCTGCATTGTCAACAGGATCACCATTTTCATCATATTCTACACCATCATCTGATTCAGACTCATCATCCGCATCATCAGTATTCTCAATCTCATTTCCGTCTTCATCATACTCTACATTTTCTTCCTCTTCTGATTCAGAGTCCTGTTCCTGCTCTGCAGCTTTTGCTGCTGCCTCTTCTTCTGCCGCCTGTCTTGCAGCCTCTTCCTCAGCCTGTCGTCTTGCCTCTTCTTCTGCTGCGATTCTTTCAGCTTCCAATCTCTGAATTTCAGCTGTCTGTTCCGCTAACAGATTTGCATATTCTGTCGCCTGCTGCTGTGCATATGCAATTTCATTCTCATAATCGGCTGATTCAGATTTCTTCTGATCGATCTGGCACTGAAGATCATAAGACTGCTGTTCATAAGAAGCCTTCATCTCTTCCAGTTCTGCTTTGTCAGATTCATACTGAGTCTTTAAATTATTCACCTCATTAATAGTATTCACATATTTATCAAGATTCTTTCTGTCCTGCTCATACATCTGCTGTGTATTCTCAGCACGTGTCAGAAGTTCACTTAAATCTTCTGAATTAAGCATCATCTGAAACCACGCTGCATCCCCACCCTGTTCATACAGTGCCTGAATACGAAGCTTCATGCTCTCATACTGCTTATCTCTCGCCTTCTGAGCCTTAGCCAGATCCTGTTTTGTCTTAATAATATCTACTTCTTTATTATCGATATCTCCTTTAAGAGTATCAATAGAAACCATAACACTTACAAGATTGGAATCCAGTTCGGAAATCTCATTCTCAAGCTGTGATTTCGCATATGCAAGCTCATCCATTCTGGAATATGTCGCATCCAGCTGCTGACTTGTGATCGCCTGCTCTTCTCTCAATTCATCCTCTCTTGAAGCACTTACACTAACAACCTGTGTTGCGCTCATCAGGAGTGCTAATGTAAGACATACAATTCTTTTCTTCATGAATTCTCACCCTCGTAACATTTTCTTTCTATATCTTAATGTTTTTGCAATATCTAAGTTAATTCTTATACATATTAACACACCGCACTCAAAAACGCAAGGATTAATTACCATAAATTTTATATTTCTGTAACATTTATTAATCTTTTTGTTATTCTTCGCATTTCTTTCTACAATTCAAACATATTCCATTTCATGTTTGTAATAATTTAACACAGGACAAAGATATCTGATGCAGGGTTACTGTTCACACACCACTATCCCGAGACATACAAGCCAAAATTCCATTGCCGCAGGCAATCTGGAATGAATTTTGGCTACGTTACTGTGAACGGAGTGAACAGTAACGTAGCAGGACTTCACGCTATAGTGGACTGGATTGTTTGCATTATTTATGGAATTACTACAGAACGCAAAAAAAGAAGCAGCCTCCTCATTCGAAAGCTGCTTCCATTTTCTTAACTATTCACTTCTCAGCTAAACAGATCTGCAAGGATCTGGTCTGCGGTCATATTCATATATCCATCCGGATCAGAAAGCGTACTTCTATTCCATCTCAGATAATTACCTCTTCTGATATAGTTACCAGATGAAGTATGATAATCATACTTGGTATATCCCGGATATCTTGACATATACTTCTGTGCCAGTGCAATCGCCTGACTGGAATAACCACCGGACGGAGTAGGTGTACCTGCAATCTGAACACCTGCATTCGGGGTAGAATGCACGATCACTGCACTCTTATCAGCACACTGTCCGAGAATGATCCATGTATGTCCACTGTCATATCCCACATCTCCGGGATATACTGTCCAGTCATCACTTGCCAGATTCGCCTGAGTGAGAATACTTCCCCAGCCCATGGACTTATAATAAGAACCAATCTCACCGGAAACTACCGTATATCCGCTTCCTACACCGGACTTACTCTGCATTACCTGATAAGCTGACCATCCTACGAAACCGGAACAGTCAAAACCTTTTGCTCTGTTGGCTGTGCTGAGATCTCTGTAGTTATTGTAATCATAACTGCTGCTCTGACTGTTATAGAAATCAGTCATTGTCTGACTTATTCCTTTTCTGGTGGAATCATTCCATCCGCCACCCCATACGTACAGAGCCTGACCAACAGGCTGTAATGCACCTGCCAGATAATTCTTGATTGTTCTGGAACCAGTCGGACTTGTAGTATTGCTCAATATACCATTGGAATTAAAATGGTATTTCTGTCCATCAATTGTTACATCTCCGGTAGCCATCACACCGGTTTCCTTATCAAAATAATACTTATTTCCGTCAATTGTCGTCCAGCCTACGGCCATCTTGCCGCTGCCTGTATTAAAATAATATTTTTTTCCGTCGAGTGTCTGGAAACCTTTTGCCATAATTCCGTCTTCAGTTTCAAAATATCTGTATTCATTGCTGGAATTCTTTGTCCAACCGGTAAGCATATAACATGCACTTGTAAAATATCTGGTATTTTTCTTACTGTCTGTAAGGAATGTCTTGCAGGCAGCCACTCCACTGTTACTGTAGAAATAATATCTCTTTCCCTTCAGTGTCAGCCATTTCGTCTGCATGAATCCGGTAGATGGATCAAAATATCTTTTCTGATCCTTTGAATCAGTGACCCAGCCTGTCATCATGATACCAGCCTGTTTACTGAAATATCTCTTTCGTCCTTTACTGTCAGTAACCCAGCCCTTTACCTGAACACCGGTCTTTGTGTTAAAGTAATATTTCTTTCCTTCAAGTTCCAGCCAACCCTTCTGTTTAGAGCCATCTTCATTTATGTAGTATGAATCTCCGTTAATAGTTACAAAACCTGTTTTCGTTGCAGCCTGTACATTTGCCGCAGTAAAATACATGGAAACTCCCACAGCAAAAAACAGCAGAAACAGAAGTGCCCCCCAGATTTTAAACTTCCTGTTTACGTTTTGCATACATACCTTCCTTTTCTTTTTTCATTATCAGAGCGTGTCTGAAAAGTATGAATCGTGGGTATCGCTCTGATATCTCACATACTTCTCAGATACGCTCTAAGGTTTAACAAAGTTTTTTACAATGTTATTACGTTTCTATGACTCTATTATATTACACTTTAAATATCCCGTCAACAGACAAGTAAAATTCTGTTAAACATTCACTAATTTTTCACAGTCTGTTCCATAAAAAAAGAGACAAAGTCCACAAATACTTTGTCTCTTTTCACAAGATAACACTGTGAAATATAACCTGTATACCTGTTTTCTCTTTATTTTTTCAACAGACAGAATATTATCTTATATCCCTGATCACAACAGATGCTTTCTTAATTCAGCACCATCAGCAGCACATAAATAAGCAGGTGCCACATCAAATACGGTCTTCGCACCACTCTGTCCTTCTTTATTCATACGATATGCAGCTCTTGCATATGCAACAAGTACAGAAGATGTAAACTCCGGATTGGAATCCAGCTTCAGACTATATTCGATCACATGATTGTTCTCATCATTCCAGCCCGTTTTTCCGGATCGGATCACGAAACCGCCATGTGGGATTCCACTGTGATCCCGCTTCAGTTCTTCTTCAGAAATAAAATGTACAGTTGTGTCATAGTCAGAGAAATAGTTAGGCATAGTCTTGATATCATTCTCAATCTGTGCCAGATCCGCACCTTCCTCTGCAACTACAAAGCATTCTCTTGTATGTTTCTGTCTTGTTGTAAGATCCGGATTTTCTCCGTTTCTCACTGCTTCCAATGCTGCTTCAACAGGAATTGTATACTGTTTTGCATCTTTTACGCCTTTGATACGGCGTACTGCATCTGAGTGTCCCTGGCTTACACCCTTGCCCCAGAATGTATAATCCTTTCCGTTTGTAAGGATTGCATTTGCATAGAGACGGTTCAGTGAGAACATTCCCGGATCCCAGCCCACTGAAATAATTCCGATATGACCGCTTTCTTTTGCAGCTGCATCTACTGAATCAAAATGCTCAGGAATTCTTGCATGTGTATCAAAGCTGTCAATTACATTAAACATCTTCACATATTCCGGTGTCTGTTTCGGGAGATCTGTTGCACTTCCGCCACAGATGATAAGTACATCGATCTTATCTTTCATTTTTTCGGCATCATTGACAGAATATACCGCTGCTGTCTCTGTAAGGATTTTAACAGTTTCCGGAGCACGACGTGTAAATACAGCAACAAGCTCCAGATCCGGATTATGTTTGATTGCGCACTCTACACCGCGGCCAAGATTGCCGTAGCCTAAAATACCAATACGAATACTCATTATGATTTCCTCCTGTAACCTTAATTATATGTTTGCAACTGTTGCATATCATTACAATTGCACATTATCACTTTACTATAGTAATATTTTCACTTTTAATTGTCAATCCAATTATTACCAAAATTCCATTGCCGCAGGCAATCTGGAATGAATTTTGACTACGTTACTGAGAACGGAGTGAACAATAACATTTTAGCAGCAAAATATGCCGCTTCCCGGGCAACACAGACTGCATGCCATATTTGCCAGGCACAGCTTCATACAATAATCATCACCGCCTGTCGGCATACCTCCAAAAGGATTCTGCATCTCCTGATACCAGTTTCCTCCGCCTTCCATCTGCTGCAAAACCATCTGATACTGTACATTATCCGGTTCCAGACGGATAGCCTGCTTAATATCATTCAATGCATTTACGTTATTTCCAAGTCCCATGTTTGCCATGGAAGACAGATAATACCACTGTCCGTTCCTCTGTGAAAGTGACTGCAGAACATTCATAGCCTCACGATAATGACCGCTCTGGATATAATTGGCTGCCGCCTGCCTGCGCATAGACTCTTCATCCTGATAGCCAGAGTCTGCCTGTCCGGAAAATCCGCCAAAACCACCGTAATTATTGCTGCCATAATTCCCGTAATCGATTCCCTGCTCTCTTTCCTTCATAATCTGCTCATAAGCCTGCTGAACCTGCTTGAATTTCTCCTCAGCCTGTTCTTTATTCGGATTGTCAATATTGGCATCCGGATGATACTTTCTGCTCATCTTACGATATGCCTTCTTCACTTCCTCATCGGATGCATCTCTGGAAATCCCCAGTATACTGTACGGATCAATCATTATCTTTCTCTCCTGCTTCTTTTCTCTTCTTATGTATCACCTCAAACCGACACCATACCCCTGAGTAAAGAATATTTCTCAAAATATTAGTGTATTTTATAATAGGAAGTTTCTCAAACTCCCTGCAGGTCTGCGCCATCATCATAATCAGAATCCGGCGTACCTGCTCATCGAACCCTTCTATTATATATTGTTCTGAAAAAGGATTGTAATTTTTATTTTTTATATCCTCTTCCACATCATCGTATGCATCCAGAAGATAAATAAATTTGCCAAGAAAAAATCCCATTCTGCGCAGAGTATCTTCCCATACATCCTGTTTCCATGCAAAAATCTCTTCCATAATTTTTCCGAAACAGCCCGCCATTTTGTCAATGTCTTTTTCTCCGGATTTCTCCATCTCAGACAATTCACTGAGAAGCTTCTGTATTCTTCGGGATTTATCCGGATATTTCTGATCCAGTTTTTTCACTTTTCCCTGAAGAACTTTTGAATAACCAAGAGCAGTTACTTTTTTTTCATCCTCCCAGTCGTCCCGGCATTTATAATAAGTAAGAAGTACATTCATATCTGCCGCATATTCTGTCACTGTATTTCTTCTGACCGGCTGTTTACAGACCGGATGAATGATACATCTTGTGCTTCCCTTTTGTGTGTGCGGCTCATAAAGCGCACTGAGAAGAATCACCACAAATGTCATATCATAAGTCAGAGAAATCTGTCCTGATATTCCATATTTACTTTTGAGTTCTCTGCACAATCCACAGTAAAAGGATCTGTACAGATCAAAATCTTTAAACTTGATTTCAGGCTTATTCATTACTATATAACCAAACATAATTCCTCCAGCCCATAACTTATGATGATCTGCCAGAGCGTGTTTGCAGCAAATCAACGTCTTTTGATAAACTTCTCATGACATTTCGGACATTCAATCTCTACCTTCTGTCCTTTTCCTCTGGGAATACGAATTTTCTGTCCACAACCCGGGCAGGTATAGATATGATGTGTTTTTCTCTGCTCCATCATATTTTTCTCTCTGGTAAACCGGCTGCGGATTTTCTGAGTATATCCCAGATATTTCTGGTTTTCCGCATATCGTGCAGAGATATTTCTGGAAAGGATTCTGAAATATGTATAAATGATAAGAATAAATCCAACTGTATCCAGAACGCCTCCGGCTGCGTTTTGTCTCATAAAAGAACCTACAACAATGACGAAAAGTGCCACACCGAGAGTGAATCTTGCAAAATTATCCACTCCATAACGCCCCTGCATGAATCTGTTTAATTTGTCTTTCATTAAACTACCTCTTTTTTACTGTTTGTAATGCATTTTTTTACTCTCTGACAAGAACTTTCAGGATCTCTGCAATATACATGGTATGGTAGTCTTTCTGCGGATACCACTTACCGTCGTTTTCCCCGGCATCAAAGCATTCCGGTTTAATCTCATCATGATACATTTTTTTGCAGACCATGATCATGTCAGCTTCTTCAATTCCGGCTGTTCCGTCTGTAAAGTAAGGAGTCAGTCCTGCTTCTTTAATCTTGTTATCCGCATCTTTTCCGGAAACCTTTCCGCAATAATTTAATGCCTTGCGATATTTTTCTCCCAGAACAGAAATTGTAAATGTATCTTCCCTGTCCACAAATTCCTTGGTGTATCTCTGAGGACGGATATACACTGTCACTGCGTTCTTTCCCCACATAACACCCATTGCACCCCAGCTTGCTGTCATGGTATTGCATTTTTCTTCATTTCCGGCTGTGATCAGCAGCCATTCCTTTCCAATCTTGGTAAATGGATTCATTGTCAGTTCTTCTGCTTTTACTTCTCTGAAACTCATAATATTATTTCCTCTCTTTCTTTATTGTGTACTCTTATGATGTTAGAGCGTGTCTGAAAAATGCTTTCCTCAAGATATATGTCACAATTTGTGGGAGATTTTGCCCGGATGAGGGCGTCGTAGCGGGCTACGGCAACCGAATTCGGGCAAAATATACCGCAAAGTGGGGCGTACAGATTGTGGAAATGATTTTTCAGACACGCTCTAGGGGCAAAAGGTATTTTACCCCTAACCTGATATACCAAATAATCATCTGTCATTGCATACCTGGAATATATAAAACTTCAGATAGTAAGACTCATCTGCCGCCCACAGGATCGGATGATCCGGTGCCTGTGTCCTGTATTCTACCTGGCGAAGTCTTTTATGTACATTCTTTGCCGCCTGTCCGATGGTTTTGGTAAATAATTCATAGTCCATAAAATGAGAACAGGAACAAGTTGCCAGAAATCCGCCGTCTTTTACCAGTTTCATAGCACGCAGATTAATCTCTCTGTATCCTTTTACTGCATTTTTAATGGAATTTCTGGACTTGGTAAATGCAGGAGGATCAAGAATTACAACATCAAATTTCTCACCTTTCTCTTCCAGTTCAGGGAGCAGTTCAAAAACATCCTCGCAAATAAATTTCACATTGTCGGATAAACCGTTCAATGCCGCATTAGCGGTTGCCTGATCTACTGCCAGCTGAGAGGCGTCCACACCGGTTACGCTCGCAGCTCCTGCGATTCCCGCATTCAGTGCAAAGGAACCAGTATGTGTAAAGCAGTCCAGAACTTTAGCATTCTTACAAAGTTTCTGAATTGCAAGCCTGTTATATTTCTGATCCAGAAAAAATCCTGTTTTCTGCCCGTCTTTTACGTCAACTTCATATTTTACGCCATTTTCTTCAATCTGCACAAGTGTTGGAAATTCCGGTCCTATAAAACCCTTAACCATTTCCATTCCTTCCTGTTTACGCACCTTTACATCGCTTCTTTCGTAAACACCGCGAATAGTGATTCCATCTTCTGCCAGAACTTTCCTGATGAGTTCTACAATTGTTTCTTTAAAACGATCGATTCCCAGAGCCAGTGACTGAACTACCAGTACATCCGAAAATTTATCCACCACAATTCCCGGAAGGAAATCTGCCTCTGCAAAAATCAGACGACAGCATCCTGTATCTACCACTTTTTTACGATATTCCCATGCATCACGTACACGCTTCTCCAAAAGTTCTTCATTAATATCAACATTTTCATCTCTGGTCATAAGACGTACCGTAATCTTAGAATTAGTATTAATGAACCCTCTTCCCATAGGATATCCGTCAAAATCATGGACAAGTACAATATCACCGTTCTCGAAATTTCCCATGACTGTATCTATCTCATTATCAAAAATCCACATTCCGCCGGATTTCAGAAGTCTTCCCTCTCCCTTTTTCAGAGTTACTACTGCCATTCCCATTCGTATTTCTCCTTGTATTTTTTATGTTTATCTTTTGTCAATTATAGGACTCTGTTTTCTATAGCAGCCCTCATAAATAAGTTACTGTTCACTCCGTTCCCAGCAACACGCTTCGCGATGCAGGAAATATGAACCTCCTTGTGCAATGCCCAAGGAGTATCGTTTGCTTCGCAAACTTAATTTATGCTAATCGCATAAATTCGCGCAGTATGTCTCGGGTTTTCTGTGACCTTCGCTCACAAAAAACACCTCGCGGGATATTACCAGTGAACAGTAACATAAATAATGCATTTAAGACAGTTTCAGATTTCACACTCTGATGGGCCAGATTAAGATGCATTATTTACGAGGATTGCTATAATCACATCATTTTATCACATTCATCTCATTTTTTCCATACATAACAAAAAGCAGCCGGCAAAATCGCAAAAATTTCACCAACCGCTTTCCATTACTATTATTGTTTGCTGCTTTTCACAACCTGTGCAGGGGACTTCCCTGATTCGGTTAAATCCTTAAGAAGGATACATCTTGGCAGACCTCCGTAACAGAGTGCCGTTCTCTTAACTTCATATCCATGGCTTTCCATATTATGTCTGCTGAACTGATTATCCGGATGTATGGTGCACATCAGATAATAATATTGGTCTGTATCCAGCAATCTCTCCGCTTCTTCCAGCATATGCCCCTGCAGCCCGTTTCCCCTGTATGCACAACACACAACTGCCGAATCCATGACTGCAACATGGGAAAGCTGTTCCTCATCAAAATCAAGATAAGTTCCCAGATTATCTTCCCTGTTTTCAGGATATTTAATAAGGAAGAAACCCGCAACAGAACCATCTGCTGTCTGTGCCACGATCACAAAACCCTGTTCTTCTATATGTGTCCTGACATATTCCTCATCATCAGATACAAACCAGTCCGGATGCTCTTTATCATTCTTCGCTTCATGCATAACAGCCATGATCTCATCCACATCTGCCATCTCTGCTTTTCGTATCCTGAACAATACCTTTGCAGAACCATCCTTATTCTCTGAAATCTGCATGATGCTTTGATTATTCTGCATTTTCCTCGCCGCCTGCAGTCTCTGTGGAATCTGCATCCGTTGTATCATAAGTCTCTGTGCTTTCTCCGTAGAGTTTCTCAAAGAATTTCATTGTTTCATTATATAAGGTCTGTCTGTCATCATCCGAAAGTTCTCCAAGCTCCGGACTTGCCTGTGCATCTGCACTTAATCCGAAGATTTCCTTCATGGACTTATCTACCATATTGAGCTCTGTGCTCATGTAAATCTCTGTTCCATCTGCCTGATAAGAAGCTGTGCCTTCTGTAAGAATTTTCAGATATGCCTTCTCCACATTCTTAGCAAGAGTTGCACCATTTTCAGCATCAAGAGTTACGGAAGCTGTTGCTGTTTCATCTTCCATAGCTGTTGTAAGAGCAGTGGTATCGCCTTCATATTCTCCCTTGCAGAAATTCTCAGCTTTATCAAACATGGTTTTCTGATCTTCTGTCAGTGCAGAAGTATCCAATTCATCTGATGTGGCACTATTTTCTGTATCATCTGTTCCTTCATCGGAGTCTGTATCACCTTCATCTGTATTTCCAAGCGTACTGTCATCCGTAGTTTCATCACCATCCGGCTCCTGCGGTTCCTCTGTTTCGCTGAGGTCTCCGTCACTCTGATCGTCCCCGTCGTCCTCAATCAGACCTGAATCCTCCTCCAGCGATGGATTCTCTGTGGAACTCTCTACGATATCTCCGCCTAAAGCACTGTTATCCACATTGTTCAGGATATCATCACCATCTGCTGGATCACCTGCATTTACAGTGTCATCCTCTTCATCATCAATATCACCAAGCTCATCATTATCACCGGATGTATTCTGTTCTACCTGCTCCAGTGTTGCTTTTACATCATCATAATTGTACTCCTGCTGCGCAATCTGTTTCAGAAGCTCTACAATCTTATTAATCTGGTCAGAATCCAGATTTACATTATTCTGCTGAGCAACATTTACTACGATATTATAGATATCATCCACATTCTGGACATTATCTTTGATAACCTGTATCTTCGAGTTATTCATAACAGTAGTTGCATCATTCTTTCCAACCTCATCAGCCAGATTTCCTGTCACTACCATTTCCTCTGTAGCAAGTTCTTTCTTCGTGCTGTCAAGCTGCTCCCCTGTAGCTGTCTCGTACGCCATCTGAATACCTGTAAGCGCTCCGGTGCCGGATACCTCAAACGGGCAGGCTGCTACAACTTCACAGTTCTTGACACCTGATGTGGAAAGTGACGTTGCGATCATGTTACATGTTACCCAGTTAAGGTTGGCTGTTCTTACTTTGATACCGCCTGACTGAGTCGGCTTTACATATGCACAGCTTACTGTTCTGGTTCCGATCTGCTCTAACGGTACATAAGCACTCAGATGATCTCTCTCATCCTGATTAGTGATAGTGAGAATCTGTACCTGGTTACTGTCTACATTAAAATATTTCATCATTGTATTCTTCTGGTCCTGAGTAAGATCAGCTCCCAATGTCACAACTTTCACTGAATCTGCCATTGTCGGTACAGCAGTTCCTGAAAGTACCAGACATGCACTGCATAAAAGTGCTGCTGCTGTTTTTGCTTTTTTCATAATAGAAACCTCCCTGATATGTTATTTAAATTATTCAGGCGGATAATCATTTCATGCCTGTTCATTGATAGTAGTATTATAACACGTTTGAGTTGAGATTTGTAATTATTATTTATATCATTCCCAGTCCTTCCAGCAGGGTCTTTGTACCTATGAGGATAAGGATAATACCTCCGCATAACTCCGCTTTGGATTTGTATTTCATTCCGAAAAGACTGCCTATCTTTACCCCTGCAGCTGAACAGACAAAGGTGATCACACCGATAAAGGATACTGCTGATACGATCTCTACTTTCAGAAAAGCAAATGTCACTCCCACTGCCAATGCATCAATACTGGTAGCCACTGCAAGGATGAACATGGATTTTATATCCATATCCGCATTTACATGTTCTTCCTCTTTCGATTCTTTGATCATGCCGGCACCAATGAACACCAGAAGGACAAAAGCTACCCAGTGACTGTATCGAGTAACCTTATCTGCAAAGAATCGTCCGCCAAAATATCCCACAAGGGGCATTAATGCCTGAAATCCCCCGAACCATGCGCCTGCGATACACATATGCTTTGCATTGATTCTGCCCAGGGAAAGGCCCTTACAGACAGATACTGCAAATGCATCCATAGACAGGCCTATCGCCAGTATAAAAAGTTCAAAAATATTCATGTGTTTCTTGCTCCTTTTCCTGTATAAAATAATTTTTCAGTGACATAGAGCCCTTCCCGGAAGACTTTTCTATGCTGCTGTAATATTCCTGCAGCATAAAAAAAGAGACACACAGACAGCTGTTTTAACTGTCCATGAGTCTCATCGTTTACTGTAATACCGGGTGCATATGGCACCATTATGTCGATAGTACTACACACTCTTCAAAACATATCTGAAAAATGTTCCGGAATATGCCGATTACTCCCTCGCGGAGAATGGCCTTATTTTATCATATTGATCTATATTTATCAAGTAGATTTTTTGTCAGTCTGGAGCCTATAAGCACCACCTCTGCTTTCCCGGCATTTGTTGACTTATATGGCGCTTCTTCGAATTCCAGTCACCTGCTCATCCAGTTTTTATTCCAGTATGCCGACAAGTTGATTATTGAAACAATCTTGCAGGATAAATTTTTTTATGTCAAGGCGGAGGAAGGAGGCGTAACGGTGGCTACGGCGACCGACGACAACGCGGAAATAAGAAATTTAGGTGCAAGATTGTTCGAGAAATCAACTTGTCGGTACACTAGAGTGTGTCTGAAAAATGCCTCTTCTTATTTTAATCTAACATAAAATGTAGATTTACCCCTGCCTTCCCTGCGAAGTTCTCCTTCTGCTACAAGCTTACGAAGTGAACCTTCTATCGAACTCACACTGAGTGCCGGGCATAGTTCTCGAATATCTTGCTTATTGAATTTCCCAATCCTTTGCTGTGTGGCTTTACGAACCATCCCAATTGCCGGAAGTTTCTCTTCTACAATTTCAAATCGGTCTTCAAAATCTTTGTATGCAGCAAGAATTGTTCCAAGTAAATATTTGATAAAAGGAACTGCGTCCTCTTCTCCTTCATGCCAGCCATCCTGTGAATGGCCCAAAGCCTCATAATACAAATCCTTGTTCTTTGCAATTTTAGCTTCAAGTGAGATGTACTTACCTACATAAAATCCACTACGATAAAGCAGTAGAGTTGTAAGCAGTCTGCTCATTCTGCCGTTACCATCATTAAATGGATGGATACACAGGAAGTCATGTATAAAAATAGGAATAGCCAATAATGGCTCCACCTCATAATTTCCAATTACCCTGTTATACTCTTCACAGATTCTATCAAGAGCCTCTGGTGTTTCAAATGGTGCCAATGGTGTAAACAGCACCTCCGTATGTCCGTCTGGATATGTGGCACTAATATAATTCTGTACATTCTTGGTTCGCCCAGCGAGTGGATTATTCATATGGCTGCACAGTATTTTATGCAACTGCAAAATATAGTTTTGAGTAATAGGAATCGCATTAAAACTCTCATGGATAATATTTAATACATCACGGTATCCTGCGATTTCCTCTTCATCTCTATTCTTTGGTGTGGTCTTCTCCTCCACCAACTGCTTAATTCTTGTATTGGTTGTTACAATACCCTCTATCGCATTTGAAGCCTCGGTACTCTGAATCTTTGCTATCTCCACAAGTTTCTCCAACTCGTCTGGTCTTTGCTTAAGATATAGTTCCTGTTTCCCTGCGAACTTGTATATTGCTGCTATGAGACCAAGAATTTCTGAATCCCACTTTTCTTCTTTAATTTTTGAATAGTTAAACGGTCTCATTATTTAAGCACCTTCCTTTCATTTTTCCCTTAAAGCATCTAGTTTTCCTTAAATTATAGTCAATAATAAGGGAAAGTCAATATATTTAAGGTTATTTTCCCTTAAACTCGTTCGTTTTTTGCGGGATAAATAATATTTTATGCGATTTTCAGGGATATATTCACATTTCATTTAATATTTTTGCCGCAAACGGCATTTTTATGAAAAATGCGATGGATATTTCCGCTTTCGGATCATAATCTATGCTCGTTGCATAAATTTCCAATGCCTGACAATAAAATACCTTCTCAGATGCACGAATATCACGGATTCTCTCTAGAGCATGTCTGAAAAAGGCTTTCTGCAAGATGTGCGACACAATTTGTGGGATATTGTGCCCGGATGAGGGCGCCGTAGTCTTCCATAACATCCATTCCACTGCCTCAAATCGCGACATCTAATCCGAGGTCACAACCTGACACACATTTTGCAGTAGATATGTTTCCGTATAAGAAAACCGAGTTTTTTCAGAAGTCTGGGTTCAAATCCAAACCTCCGAAAAAGCCCGGAAATACAGCTTTCTGGCACTTGATTTTATTTCCTTAACATCAAGACTACCGTCTCCACATGTACCGTACTTCTGACAAGGTTCAGTTTTCTTGCTATATCCGCATCATTCATTTCCACAAAGTATGACAAAAGAATAATGTCCCTTTTTCTCTCTGTCAGTGCAGTTAATGCTTCTGCCAATAGAGCATTTTTTACCTCCACATCATAACCGCCTGCCCGAAAATAGCTTTTTTCCAATTCATATTCATCAAATATAGAAAGGCTCTCCATCTCTTGTTCGGATAATTCTGAAAACAAAGTTTCATGTTTTCTAAGATAGGCTAAATGTCTTTCATAATCCACTATTTCGCCCTTTAATGCCAATTTACATTTTCGATCAAACTGGTGCATTACCGTTTTTTCATCATAGGAAGAAGATTGCTCCATAGAGTTCACCTCCTCCCCGACCATGAGATATGAGCAAAGGTCTTTTTCCCTTTCACTCTTATCCCGTTTGAACAATGCGTTTTGTTCGAATCTGAAAGAAAATTTCTTAAAAATGACATAAAAAAACGTCCTCATAGGTCAAACCTACTGGACGTTTTTAATTTATATTTTTCACAAAACGAATACTCGCTTCCTGTACTTCCATTTTCCTGCCAATGCAGATATTCCTACTATCAAAACTGTGTATATAATTGAATCTCTTAAAACCATAATTCGCAGAGCTATACTTATTACAAGCAAGAAGCTGTACCAAAAAATTAATTGCCTCGATCTTTTTGCATAGAACCTACTATCGACTTTTGACAATGGATGTATCGGATTATCTACAGGAGAAAACAGAACAATTACACAAATGAAGCATAAATAAATAACAAACATACAATCCAACGAAATCACGTTGATTTTTCTTACTAGCATTGCAATATTCACGATTCCTACAGAAATCATACAGCATTTTATTTCTGTATCAGCATGATAACCGCCCGCATACGGGCGCAAAAAATATATTTCCAAAAAGACCAAGATACTAAAACAAAATTCGTGCCACAAAACACCTGATATTGCAATTGCAAAAAAATTTAATAGTATCCAAAAAAGCTGATTTAAACCATATTGAATAATTTCCTTTTCGTTCTGATTTTCACATATTTGGTTTGATATTTTCCTGCTCCACTCACCTATCATTCAATTTTCTCCTACAGAATCTCTCTCTTTAATCATATTAACCCTACATTAAATATATCTCTTTACCTGTTTCAGCATTAACCAGCATGACGTATTTTTGAGAATTATCATCATTTATCTCCAAATACCAGATTGGTTCTGCCGTATATTGCTGATCTTCATTTATGTATGCACGCTCATAAAATTTTGCCCGAGTCACTGTATAAGTAGATTCATCTAATAAGTTTTCATACTTTGTTTCTACCGTTGCTGCGATTTCGTCAAAACCTTTTAACGGTACATTTTCCCCATCTTCCTGGAAATCATAAAGACCATACACACGCAGGCTTTCTATCCCCCGTGTAGAACAAACAGCAACCACTGGACTGGACTCTGGCGTATCATATGCAAGCGCCTGTGCCATAACCGATAATTCAGGATACACAGGAATCCCACTTACTGTCTGCCTTGCATATACGATACATACATCATCCTCGTTTGTCCACTCAGGCTTTCGTTTACTCTCTTCCAGCAATCCTTCAGCAACATATTGGTTTTCAATTTCCCGAAGTATATCCGCGCTCAAAGAAGAAGTCTGAAAAACTAAATTTTCTACTGCATATCCGGCATTTTCAAGAGTTTCTTTTACTTTTTGTACAGCATCCTGATCGTTTACAATAGATTCTGTCGCAGAAGTAAACTTCTCCATATTCTCCGTATTAGTCACCCCTATTTGAGCATAATAAGCCGATTTTTCCGTTGATACTCCAAACTCCATTCCAATCCCTACATTTGTACCATCCGCTAAAACATAATAGTTTTCTTCCGGATATAGATCACTAGCAGGAGTATTATAATGCTCGAGAATTTCTTTTCCTTCTACAAAATTTGCATATGTCTTTTCACTATCCACAAAATGCACACTTTCCAAAATAAATTTGGGAATCTCTTTTCCGTTCCAATTCTCCGGAACTTCTAACTCACACTGAAACCTAACTTTACCGGATTCGGATTCCTTTTCATACGTCTGCGCATACGCATTTTGAGTCAGCATAATAAGCGATAACGCACATATACCTGAAATCATTATGTCTTTTCTCATTTTTCTGCTCTCACTTACAAATCACGGTGTATAACGTCCTTCTACATGTAAACTGCCTACACTTGCTGTACAATGCATAAAATATTCGTACCTGGGCAGCGCGTAGCTCGTATAGGAAGCACTTGCACTTGGAGTATTTTTTGAAATCGTTGCAGTATTAGATGTTGTTGTCGCATGCAGTCTACTGGATTTACAATATAATTTTCCTGAACCACTGAACTTAGTACCTGTCACATAAAACTTCTGCTCATCATCAGCTTTCACCGATCTTTTAGAAATAATATCACCCGGTATAGTAATGTTAAATGTAACTGTATCTGCAAATACCGGAACAGTGCTTCCTGTCAAACATAAACATGCTGCTACTCCACATAACCATTTTTTTCTGTTCATCTTCATCATAATCTTCTCCTTTTCTCTGCATTTTTGCTGCCATCTTTAACTTTTAATTTGTTTCATCTTTTACTTTACTGATCACACCTCCCTCCATCTCATATACCTCGTCGCAAAGAACCTCTATATCCTCCCGGTTATGGCTAGCCAGGATAATCAGTTTATTTTCTTCTTTCATTTTTAACAGAAGCTCCCTGATCTCCCTTACCCCGTTTTTGTCCAGACCATTCATAGGTTCATCCAGAATCAAAATTCCCGGATCTTCCATGATGGCCTGTGCAAGAGCAAGTCTCTGACGCATACCCAGTGAATATTTTCCAACCGGACGCTTCAATGCAGGATCCAAACCAACCTTTCTCAGAACAGAGCAGAGATAATCTTTATTCTTTTTGTTTCGCAAAGTATAAAGAAATTCCAGATTATGATAGCCACTCCAGGTCCGCAAAAAACCCGGATCCTCAATAATGATCCCCGCATCGGTCAGCATATCCTTATCTTTCCCCATCACTTTACCATTGACAGTTATCGTTCCCTCATCACAGGAAAGAAAACCGCAAATAGACTTAAACAAAACAGTCTTTCCAGAACCGTTGTGCCCTACAAGACCATAAATTTTGCCACTTTCACATAAAAGTGAAACATCCTTTAAAACTTTGTTATCTTTGAAGCTTTTACTTACATGAGATACTTCAATTACGTAATCCTGCCTGTCCATATATTTCACTCCTCGCTATATATCCTCATTTTCCCAGTTAAATTCTATTTTTTTTACCTTTATTAAAATAATGACCGTCATACACAAAATCCCTGCTATTAAAAATCCAAACATATAAGGTATAGATGGCAGCCAATAGTAACCATAATCCGGGGTTGCAATCCTTGCCAGTTCAGCCCATATCGTCGGGATAAAAAAAGCCAGTTTATGACGTATCATGGGATGTATATTCAGCACGGGAAATAGAGCGATTGCCAGGGCAAGACCACCTGCAACTGCAGCAATCTTATTCAAAAACAAACTTAGCAGGAACATCAGAACCCCAATAAATGTACAGATACAGGCACAAAGAAGAATCTCCAGCCCTATAAGCTGTAATGGCGAAAATTCAGAGAAAATCTCGTAATAAATAAACACAGAACTATCAAACTGCGTAAGAGCCCTTGTCGTTGCTGCCGTTCTCAGCAGCTTTCCCCATTCATTGCTCCATTCAATGTCCGGTAAAAGCGGGAGTATTGTGCAGATGACTGCCACAACAGTAAGAACAACGGAACGGATAAAAATCCCTCCTATCTGTCCTAATGCCCAACGCTTTCTTCCTACACGTATCGCATGGTACATATTCACATGCTGCATAAAAGGCACATCCGAGTTCACATAAATTACTCCAAACCAAAACATAATCAGATAAGAAAAACTACACATGGCAAATGGAAATACACACCAAGAGGATGGATAGTCCACTGCAACTGAAAACTGTCGGATAGCCCCCACATATGTTCGGCTGACTACAATCATCAATATTGTAAAAACTGCCATTTTGCTATTGATAATTTTCATCATGGAACTTTTCCAGGTATACTGTAATAACTTCATGTTCCCACCTCTACAATCTGTTTTTTATTTTTTTGTAGATACCCCAGGTAAACAACGCTGAAAAACATAAACTGCAACCGAGAGCAGTAAGAAAGTACTGTATATCCGTCGAAAACCGGTTCAAGGTCGGATATATCAGCATTGCATTGAACCAGCCTTTTCCACTGTATTCCATTAATATCTGCTGTATTAAAACAGGTGTGATTAATACGAGCATTTTATTAGAAACAAACATAGACAGAAATGAAGCTGCCAATGACAAGACCCCTGCAAGCATCCCCATTTGCAATGCGGACAAAAAAACATAAGGCCAGTAGTGTTTTCCGACAATCAGGGAACCGTACATTCCTTCCATAAAAAAAGCATCCTGTAATCCCTCGGAAGTCCAGGGTATCTTTAACCGTATAGACGCAACAAACAGAAGGCTTCCCAAAACCATAGTGATCACAGACGCTCCATAGACAACCACTGCCTTGGATACCACATATTTCCATGTATTTCCTCTGTTGATGCTGTATCTGGCATATTTATACTCCAAATCCTCGCAAAACACCGTTGCATAAGAGAATGCGCAAAAAGCATAGGCAATCATAATCCCGGACATACTAACAGCGAAACCGTATGTATCTAGCGCATTTCCATTTACCATTCCCTCAGTAAACGCATAATCTTCAAGGGAAAACCACATGGATACTGCAACACCCACAATGGCCAAATATATTGGGTAATTTTTTATCAGACGACGGATATCCGTTTTTAAATAATGTGCTCTATTCATCCGTTTCTCTCCTTTTGTAAACAGCTCTTTTTCCACAGAAAAAAATAAATATACAAATACCTGCAGCAAAGCCACTTACATTTATCAGGAATAACATCCTTTTTTTTCTTTGTTTCTCTTTCTTTTTAATCAGCTCTTTGCTTGTTTCGAGAATTGTATCCAATTTGTCATAAGGTATCTTCATGTCTCTGATTTTTTTATATATTTCTCTTTCACACTCATTCGGGGCATTTTCTATACATTTATTAAGCCTTCTTCGTTCTTCTACAATCGAATAAGGAATTGTGGATCTATTCATAAAACATCCCTTTCGCTAATTTTTATTGCAAGAATATTTCCTTTCCTGTTTCCGCATTAATTAATGTTACAGATTTACTTATATTATTTTCGACTACTTCAAAATACCAGATAGGATCTGCCTTATATTTTTGTCCCTCATCCAGATATATCCTCTCATAGAATTTTGCTCTCGTCACTTCATACTCCGCATCGTTTAAAATATTCTCAAATTTTTCCTCAACCACAGCAGCAATATCCTCGAAAGGCTTCAGTAAAACTTGTTGTTCTCCCTTTTCAAATTCATAAACGCCGCCAATATCCAGAATTTCAATTCCCCGGGTAGAATATATCGCCTGGACAGGAGCATTATCCGGAGTATCGTATGCCATGCTTCTGGCAATACTCATCATTTCATGAAGAACTGGAATATCTTCATATTTTTGATACGCATAAATAAAATACGCATCATCTTCCTGACTCCAACTTTCCTTTCTTTTTTCTTCTGCCAAATAACCTTCCTGTAAATATTGTTCTTCCAGTTTTTTCATTATCTGAAAATTCAAGGGGTAACAGGAAAATATAAAGTCTTCTGAATGGTATCCCAATTCATCTATTATTTTTTTAAATTCTGTAATACATTCTTCGCCGCTTTTAAAAGAAACTTCCGTTTCTTCAAACACAGCTTGATTATCTGAACTTTGCGCACCGATGTATGAATAATATTTGGAATTGCTGCTTCCGTAAGTAATGCCTTCATTTATATCAAGACTTTCATCATTTGCAAATAGATAATAGTCTTCTGGTGCCCTCCCTTCATCTACCGGAGTTTCTGGTTTTTCAATTATTTCTTTTCCTTCACCGAATATAGTCCATGCTTTTTCTCTGTCACAGCTATATAGTCCCTTTACATCAACTGTGCTTATAGCTTGTCCTTTTATGTTTTCCGGCACTTCCAACTCACAATTAAATTTTACCTTCTCTGAATCAGAGGTTTTTTCATACTTCTCCGGAAAACTATATTCTGCTTTTTCCATTGAAACTATTTCCTCCCCTGCTTTTTCTTTGACATCTACAGTACTCTTGTTACATCCAGCCAAAACCGAATATGCACATAATATCAGACTGAACCCTCTTATTTTTTTCATCATATTTTTTCTCCTAAAACTCAGCTAAGGGATACAGTATAATGTGTATCCCCCTGGCTGAATTTCTTATTTCAAATTTTATTCGCAAAGTATTACGGTGTATACCGTCCAGTCACATGAAGATTTGGTACACTGGCGGATGTTGTCATATAATAATACTGCCCTGATGGTGCATAGCTACGATATGATGCACTGCCCGACAATTTACTCGGGGAAATTGATGCTGTGTTTGACTGGATTGCACTATTGTTTCGATTAATAGACCTGCAGTTCAATGTTCCCGTCTTATTAAACGAAGTTCCTGTTACATAAAACCGCTGCTCAGAATCAGCTTTAACAGCTCTCCTAGAAAGAATATCTCCTGGTACAGTTACATTAAAATCAACTGTTTCTGCAAATACCGGAACTGTACTGCCTACCAGACATAAAGAGGCAGCTAATCCACACATTGCTCTTTTAATCTTTTTGTTCATCATAATTTGAAGCTCCTTTCAATTTAAATTCTTTAATTCTTTTACAGCTGTTGGAAGTTTAGGCTGGTATCCTAAGAAAGGACAGGTTGTATTGGCATCTCTTACAGCTATCCTCTTTGCTATGTACCCCAATACCTTGTTCCCATTTGTAGAAGTTCTCTTATCCATTGGCTTGCACCTCCCTTTGAAGTGATTGAATTGTAGCATATAATTATTGATTATTTATTCAATTGTCAAAATTCGCCCACGATTTTGTCAAAATTAGACTTTTCTTTCAAGTAAAAAAGAGACCCCTAACGAGTCTCTTAGTTTTTAATCCGCGACATATATAAAAGGACCTGAACACAGAATCTATTAGATGTATAATCTATTTTTATTTCTCCTCCATTGGCAATGACCACTTTTTTTACATTTTCTAATCCAATACCATGTATTGCAAGTTCTGGCTGAGTTGTCTGCAGTCCATTTCTCTTTTCAAGGATTTTTCCTGAATAGCTGTTTTCTATAAAGATTAATAACACCTCTTGTTTTATTTGCATTTTTATAGTTAGTAACTTTTCCTTCGATTTACTGGCCTCTCTTACTGCATTATCTACCAGATTCCCCAAAATCACGCAAATATTAAAATTATTAAAATATAGATCTTCCGGAATATTTATTTGAACATCTACTTGATTCAGCGTCTTGTTTGCTTTCTGCAGCATATAATTTAATACTCCGTCTATTTCCTGATTACCTGTAGTTGAATATTCTTTTGGATTTAGCATAAAATCCTTCATGCCGCTTAAATATTTTATCATGTCGTCATTATTATTTTTTTTAGCCATTGCAGACAACTCAATGATATGATGTTTTATATCATGCCTCAATGCTTTCACCCGTTCTTCCGATTCTCTGGCTATATCTAATTGATAAGAATAAACTTCTAACATCTGTTTAAACACCTGCTCATTCATACGGGCAGAATAAAATTTAAGGAGTGAATGATACAGATAAAAAATGAGAATATTAATAAAAAGAAGTGCCAGTGCTGCAAAAATAACAATTTCTTTTATTTCATGCGCAACAATAATCAGATAATATATATATACAATACTGACAACAGGAACCATTAAAAGTGCAGCCATATTTAATGCCGGTAATGTAATTTCTTTTTCGGGTTCTGTTGTCCTCTGGATAATAATTGCAATAAATAATAAAGCAAAGCTGGTGACACATTCATATACCTGATTCACCGGCTGTCCCATCGTATATTTTGTTAAAGATAAAATGACAATGCTGTCAACCAATGCATTAATCACATATATAATAAATACAGCCAAACATTTCTTTGTTTTCTTTATGCGGTATGGAAAAAAAATCAAAAAAAGACTTGTAATGTTTGACAAAATATTCATAGCCGGAGAGGAAAATAGCAAGCTTATCGCACTTGTCCATGCCCAGCCTATAATATATAAAATAGAGACATGCTTCCATCTACTCTCTTCTTTTTGCACAAAAATACCAACAAAATACTTCAATGCGTAAAAACGTAATGCATTTGCCAGTAACGCTATTATACCATTAAACATTTTTAAACTCATCTGCAGCACTCTCCAAAATCTTTCTTCGCACATCTGCACGATTAATTTTACTTATATTTAGTACATCTCCATTCAGCATTTTTACCCACTCGTATGTAAATTCCTTTACATAATTTTTATTTACTAAATACGATTTATGTATTCTTAAAAAGACATTTTCTGGAATTCGTTTTTCAATCTCATTCAATTTTCCATAAAATGTTCTGATCTCTTTTTTCATTACAATATTAATTTTTCTTCCAGTACTTTGAAAATACAAAATATCTTTATACGAAATGCGATATGTACTATTTTGAGTTTGGAACTCAAATCCCACACTATTTTTTCCCGATATACGATAAATATTATCCAAAACATGATATATCTTCGCCGCTTCTATGGGCTTTACCAAAAAATCAAACGGGCGATTTTGAAAAAGCTGTAATGCATAATTTTCCTTTGAAGATATATATATCAAAAATATATTCTCTTCTTCAAGAACCTCTCTTATATATTTGCCTACCATAACTCCATCTTTCCCTGGCAATTCTATATCCAGAAAAAGAATGTTTATTTTCTCTCTTTTCAAATAATCCAACAAAGTATCTCCAGAATAAAAAACTTCTGTCACAAGTGAAACGCTCTTCTCTTTCGCATATTTCAGTATAATCTCTTCTAGCTCGGAACATGTGCTTTTTTCATCATCGCAAATTATAGTCTTCATGATTTTTCCCTCCGGGAAGTATAATACTCTCTCGGTATTACTCATGCAAGTCATCTCCTTTTAAATCTTCACTCAAAACCGTTTTTAGATATTTATAGTATATTTTTCATCAAAATAATTGTCAAATAGATATTTAAAATCGAATAAAATTATTTTAAAACACTTACAATATGTATAGGAGGTGTCATGAATGAATGAGGAAACTGATTTTTCAGCATTTATCAAAAATAGAATTACTGAATTACGTTGTCAAAAAGGAATCTCCGAATACACTTTGAGCTTAGCAATCGGTCGTTCGCAAGGATATATACAATCAATTAGTTCTGGCAGAATATTACCCTCTATGAATACTTTTTTAGATATTTGTAAGTACTTCGATATTACTCCTACTGAATTTTTTGATCCATCTTTTCAGAACCCTACTTTGTTACATTCTATTATTTCAGATATTAGTAAATTTTCTGAAGAAGATTTATTATTACTTTCATCCGTTTTAAAGCGAATAACAAGGAATTAAATTCTATTATCCAATAGGTGAACAAGAATTAACTTTATTTTAATCTTGCTCACCTATTTTTTCTGGTTTATATATATTTATAAGCAGCAATTTTTCAACACTATAGAGCAAGTTTCGCAACGTAGCACAATAACCCTTTCCGGGCTATTGACCACTTGCAACTTGATGGGGATTTCGTTTCCCCATACCCTCGACCACAATCACAGATATGTGTATTGGTTTCCATTTACATGGTCACAGTGCGATAATTTTTCATTCCTTACTTTCCCAGCAGGCTGCGAAATTTGGATTTTCTTATGAAGCCACTACCACGTAAGAAAGGAAGTTATCAATGACAAGACCTAAGAAAGAGGAAACTCTTGCAAAAACTAAAGATGTGCATTTACGCATGAATGAAACTGAATATGATCTTCTTGCAGAAAGAGCCAAGGCTAACAGCATGACGGTTTCTGATTTTGTCCGAAGTGCCCTGGACAACCAGAAAGTCATCATCAAATACGAAATTACCGCAGATGTCCCCAAAATAAAAAAACTTATTAGCGAGTTTGGTAAGATTGGCAGCAATCTAAATCAGATTGCCCGATATTTTAATCAGGGTGGTATTCTTTCTTCAGAAATGAAAAATGAAATCCGAAAATCTCTCCGGGATATTTATGAAATGAAATATGAAGTGATGAAAATGGCAGGTAATTTCCGTGGCAGTAATTAAACATATCGCAAGCAAAAATGCTGATTATGGAGAATCTGAACGGTATCTCATCTTTCAGCATAATGAATACACCCAAAAACCAATCCTCGATGATGAGGGACATATGATATTACGAGACGAATATTACCTGGATGGTCTGAACTGTGATTCATTTACCTTTGCATCTGAATGTCAGGAACTAAACAGCTATTACCATAAAAATAAAAAGTTCAATGAGATCAAGTCTCATCATTACATTATCAGCTTTGACCCAAAAGACAGAGAGGAATGTGGACTAACTGGTGAACGGGCACAGCAGTTGGGACTAACTTTTGCAAAGAAGAACTTTCCCGGTCATCAGGTTTTAGTCTGCACACATACAGACGGTCATAATGAAAGCGGCAATATCCATGTACACATCGTAATCAACAGCCTTCGTAAATATGACGTGCCCCAAGAACCCTATATGGAATTTGACTGCGAATCAAAAGCCGGATATAAACATCACCTAAGCACCGCCTACCTTGCTCACTTAAAGCAAGATGTCATGGATATGTGCCAGAAAGAAGGTCTGCATCAAGTTGATCTGCTCTCTCCTGCTGAAAGAAAAATCACAGAAAAAGAATACTGGGCACAACGCCGGGGACAGGAAAAATTAGATAAGCTGAATCAGAAAATGAAAGAAGATGGAATCACACCGAAAGAAACTCGTTACCAGACAGAGAAACAGTTTCTCCGGGATGCTATTGATGATGCCGCAAGTACCGCCCGATCACTAGAAGAATTTTCAAAAATCCTTGATGTAAAATATCACATCATCTTCAAGATCAGTCGAAACCGGTACAGTTATCTTCACCCTGGCAGGAACAAATATATCACTGGAAAGAATCTTGGAACTAGATACACAGAAGATTTTCTCTTGAAAGCATTTGAGGAAAACACAAAATCCCATAAAGAACAAAAAGAAGAAATTCTGGAACAGCAGGCTCCGAATACTTCCACAGATTTACCAACTGTTCCTTTCTCTGATACTTCTGATATCCCTGCACCATTCATTTTCATAAAATCAGATCTCCGGCTTGTCATAAATCTGCAAACCTATATTAAAGCACAGCAGAGCGAAGCCTATGCTCAAAAAGTAAAGCTCACCAATTTGAAGCAGATGGCTCAGACTGTTGCCTACATACAGGAGCATGGCTATGATTCTCTTGATGATTTCCATGAAGCACTCAATCAAGCATCAGACCAGACCAGTGCTTCCAGAAAATCTTTAAAAGATACTGAACAGCAGCTTAAAGATGTGAATGAGCAGATTCATTTTACCGGACAATATCTGGCATATAAAAATGTATACGCCGATTATCGTAGGAGCCACAATAAGGACAAATTTTATGAAGAACACCGGACAGAACTTTCCCTGTATAACATAGCCCTCCGAACACTCAAAGAAAAATCTAGCGGGCATAAATTGCCTTCCATGAAATCTCTCTATGCTGAAAAGGACCGGCTTGTTGAATTGAGGGATAGACAGCGTGAAGATTTTTCTAATCATCGGGATTGTGAATGGGAACTTCGCACTGTGTCTATGAATATTGATATGATTCTTGGGAAGAATCGTGAGCAGAAACAACAGATTGAAAAAGTAAAAGATTTATAGACTGTTATTTTTTATCGGCATTTGTCATTTCAAAATTCAGGTATTGAGGATTACTATTTGCCATGTTAAAATAATGATACAGAAATCCATGTTTACTATGTCCCATTCTAAAGGAAAGCAGGTGGTGTTTTTACAATGGATAATACAGAAGAAACATTAGATTTTGAGCAAAAACATAAAGAAGATCTACAACGCCTCAGGGGGTTCCGTCTTTTAGATGATGATTTTATGAGTAAAGTTTTTGAAGATAAGGCATGTGCGGAATTTCTACTTCAAATTATTTTGCAAAGACATGACCTTAAAGTACAATCTGTGCAGGGACAATACGATATAAAAAATTTACAGGGACGTTCTATTCGCTTGGATATATTAGCTGTTGATTCCAATAACCGCATTTATAATATAGAAATTCAAAGAAGTGATCGTGGTGCTGATGCAAAACGTGCAAGATACAATAGCAGTCTTATAGATGCCAATATAACTGAAGCTGGCGATAAATATGATGCTCTCACTGAAACCTATGTGATTTTTATTACCGAAAATGATGTATTAAAAGCCGGGCTTCCAATTTATCATGTTGACCGCATCATCCAGGAAACCGGTGAACCATTCGGTGATGAAGCTCATATTATTTATATAAATTCCCAAATCAAAGATGAAACAGAACTCGGAAAACTAATGCACGATTTTTCCTGTACCAATCCGAAAGACATGTATTATAAAATCCTTGCTGACAGAGTACGTTATTTTAAAGAAGATGAGGAAGGAGTTTTGACTATGTGCAGAGAAATGGAAAATATGCGAAAAGCTGAACGCATTGAAATTGCTAAACGTATGCTGGCTTCCGGTAAACTCACTTACGAAGATATTGCCACTTTTACAGACCTGACCTTAGAAGAAATCAAGGCTCTGGCTGTACAGAAAACTGCATAATCTACTGCTACTTTTGACGGTTTACCGTTAGACACAGAACCCGTCAATTTGAAGTTCCTAAGCGTACAGCCCTATGACAATGGTGCTGTCTGGCTTCGGTATGCTCTGCACTGATTGTTCTGCAGGTAAATCGTAATTTCACGTAAAAAGCAAAACCGGCAACATGGATTCTTTCCCTGTTGCCGATTTTGCTGCTTTTTAGCCATCCAAAGACTTTACCAAAGTATTAAATCATCCCAAAATACTCAAATTCTTCCATAATTGCTTTTTCTTTCTCCGGCGGGCACTGTGACTGCTTCGCACTGAGTTTGGACAAAAGCCATACCGTCTCAACGGTACTTTCGTTGTCCCAACAAAGTTCCTGTGTCTCCCGGTCTCCGAAATACACCGGAAAACGGAACTTTATGTGCTTCAGGAATCTGCCATCTGGCTGCTCCTGATCGTAAATGTCCACCTGTTCTACAAAGCTGTTAAGAAATTCTTTCTTCTCCAGGTCGGTGAACTTATCATATAGTTTATCAAAATATAAAAGAAATTGATAGACGTTTTCTTCTGATATTTTCTGTTGCCGGATATTCAACAGGCGGTTCTTGACTTCTTCTATACTGTTCTCCACGCCTTCAATCTCATCATACAAACGGTATAACCTTGTCTCCATATCCTGATATTTCTTTTCATAAAATTTATCCATGATGTCCAGACTATCCATCTGCTGTCCAAGTCTTGCTTTTGCTCCGGTCAGCTGCCTGTGCTGTTTTTCCAGTCTTTCAATCTCTTTTTCTATTTCTTCTGTATCTATTCTTGAACCGATTTTATTCAGAATTGCTTCTTCAAATTTCGGATTCTTCACCAGCTTCCGAATAACTTCTTCCACTGCATTGTTAATCTTCTCTTCGCTCCATTGTTTACGATATCCACATTTATGACCATCTACCAGGCGACGATGTTTGCAGGCATAATAGAAATAATCCTTATATAAAGTTCCGTCTTTCATTTTCTTTCGGTTCACGTTTCCATACATACCACTTCCACATAACGGGCATCTCAATATTCCGGATAAAATATGCTCATGATCGAGACTATGTGTCTTTTCATATTTCACCCCTGTTTTTTCTCGTTTTTGATGTGCCAGCTCCCAGTCTGTTTCTGAAATGATTCCTTCATGAATACCATCATGCAGCATATAATTTTCCTGCTTTACAATGCGGTATTCATTTCTTGTACCAGAAACTTTCTCGTTTTTCCTTCGTCCATAAGCCAGCTTTCCACAGTATACCGGATTATCCAGAACGCCTTTTATAAATGAAGCGGCAAATGCGTCCAGTGTATTATTCTGTCGTTTTTTCTTTTTATATCCATGCTGGTTCAGCCATGCGGCAATCGCAGAGATTCCCATATTGGTATGAATAAATTTGTCATAGATCAGACGAATAATCTCTGCTTCGTCCTCTGCAATCTGCAATTCTCCATTTACTAATTCATAACCATACGGAGCAAATCCACCATTCCATTTTCCTTCCCTGGCTTTCTGCTTACGTCCTTCCATTGTCTGAACAAGGATATTCTCCCGTTCAATCTCTGCCACCGCAGACAGAACAGAAATCATCAGCTTTCCACTATCTTTTGAGCTGTCAATCCCATCTTCTACACAGATCAGATTCACTCCAAAATCCTGCATCCTCTGCAAAGAGTTTAATACATCTGCCGCATTACGACCAAATCTGGAAAGTTTGAACGCCAGTACAAACTGCACCTCATCTGTTCCATTCTCAATATTATCCAACATTCTCTGAAATTCCGGTCTGCCCTCTACGCTCTTTCCAGACTTACCTTCATCAGAATACTCATTTACGATTTCCATGTTCTGAAATTCTGCATATCTCTTAAGTTTTTCTCTCTGGGCATCCAAACTGTAACCATCTACCTGCATGGTTGTGGATACCCTGATATAAATATCACATTTAATTTTTTTCTTCATAATACTAACCCATAAAATTTAAAAATATATTATTCTATTAAACATATTTGTTAATCTAGTGCTGTTTTTTGCAAGACCTTTTTGCATAAAATTGCAAAAACTTTTTGTAGGTCGTTGCAGCTGCATTTTGTAGGTAATTGCAAGCCCGGCTGGCAGTCATGGTATCTGCCAGCTATTTAAAAGGGCATTGCAGACATTCTTTAAATATTTTGCCTGCGCAGAAGCAGACTTTACTTTAGGGCAATTTACCCATTCTGACTGTTGATCTTTGAAAGTGTTTCATTAATGCTGGATTCCCGTAATCGGTTATTGACACCAGGAAACAGGATCAGTTCTACATGATGGGTCAGCCTGCCGATCAGTGCCGTTGTCATCCGCTGGTCATAAAGAACATTCACCCATTGGGAGAATTCCAGGTTCGTATTCAGGATGACAGATTTCTGCTCGTGTATCTCAGACAGATAATCAAACAGAAGCTGCGAACCGTTCCTGTCATATGGAACATAGCCGAATTCATCCAGGATCAGGATCTGTGCGCTGTTTAATTTCTTTTTCAACGTACTGAGCGTACCTTTTCCCTGACTTTCAGAAAACAGGTTGATCAGTCCTGCAGTGCGATAGAATCTGACTGGGATCTCCTGATTGCAGGCCGACATCCCGATCAGTATTGACAGCATCGTTTTGCCGGTTCCTGTACCTCCATACATGATGACATTTTTTCCGGCATGATAAAAATCCAGGTCAAGCAGGCTTTGAAAACTGATACCATCAGGAAAATCAATTTCATCTGTTTTAAATTCTTATGCCCGGTATCTGCGTGGAAAACCGGCTGTATTAAGATATTTACTTTTTCTTTTTTCAATACGGTAGCTGATCTCATTTTCCAGAAGGTTTAACAGGTACTTTTGTGGGGTATCTCCTTCCAGCGTAAGTGCCTGTCCGGCAAAGTTCGTGGACAGCCTCAGCTGCTTACAGCATTGCGCAATAGAATTTTCTATTTCAGCCATGATTGAAGGCACCTCCTTTGTGTAGGGCGGCATCCAGTTTCTGAAGATCATTTCTAAAGGGAATGATCCTTTGTTTTGGAATATCAGGACCGGAATCCAGAGGCGGCAGGACTGGAACATCCGCATAAGTCCGCCTGTACAGGGTTTCAAGACTATCCGGATCAGTCGCATTCATGCGTACAGCTTCGTTGACAGTATTGACTGCACTGGTAAATCCGGTACGTTCTGTAAGCTCTGCAAGTACCTTAAGGATACGCCCACGGTCCTTATTTTCGCAGCTGTCCATATACAACCGCATGGTTTGCGGCATCATATCGTAAATGCCGCTGTTACGCAGGGAACGTGGCTTCCTGGCTATATAGGCAAGATACGGTACCCAGTCCATGCTTTCGTGGTCGCTTCCGTAAAGCCGTTTGTGGCATACAATTTCATGCATATCCTTATCCAGGACAGTCACGGATGCTGATGTGATCTTCAGGTTTACAATAGATTCACAGAAGACAGGAGATGCTGAATAACGATGCTTTCCTGCATCCAGGGTGAACTTTCCGTATTTATCTGTTTTCGCAGTTATATAGTTTGCTGTGTCGAATGGGACGGAGGGAAGCGGGCGCAAATGCGCAACATCTTCTTCAAAAAGTTCACGGATGAAGCGACCATTGCCGTCCTCATAATGTTCACGCTGCATATCTGTTTCGCAACATACCAGAAATTGCTTATTTTGCTCTGTAAGGTCATCAAACCTGGGGATTGGGACAAGATGGTTACGGCGCAGGTAACCTACTTTATTTTCCACATTTCCCTTTTCCCATCCTGACTCAGGGTTCATGAACAGGGGTTTGATCCGGTAGTGTTCGCAGAAACGCTGGAATCGTTCTGTTATGTTCCGGCCGCCACCTTTTATGATCTTCGTTACAATAGTCCTTGTGTTATCGAACCAGATCTCAGTGGGCCGCCGCCTATGTGCTCAAATATGGCAGCCAGACCTTCCAGCAGGCATTCCATGTTTTCTCCATAATTAAGCTGGAAAAAGCCGCCGTTACTGTATGGGAAGCTGAGTACAAGATATTTTGCTTCGTGGTGGAGTTTCCCATTTTCGTAAAAATCTGCTGTACCGAAATCGGCCTGTGCTTCACCTGGTCTGTGCTCAAGAGGAATGTAACCAGTTGTTTTGTTAAGATTGAGTTCTTCTTTCCGTTGTCTGACGTAAAGGGCAACCAGTCTGTAGCTGCAGGAAAAATCTTGGTTTTCGCTTTTCAGGCGCTTGTAGATCCTTTTGGCAGTATGGCGCTGTTTTCGTGGAGCAAGCTTATCCGCTTCCATCCAACTGTCAATCTGCGGTTTGAAAGGATCAAGTTTGGAACTGTGCTCCTCATTCCTAAGAGGAGCTGGTGGTGGGCTGCTAAAATCTTCCATATCCACATATTTGCGTACTGTACGCCAGTCGCAGTTCATGATGATTGCAATTTCGTTCAGATTTTTCCCTTGCTCATAGAAGAGTTCTCTGATACGATGAATCTGATCCATTGTAGTCATACTCCTTTTCTCCTTATCTTTGATGTTTTGGCTTACAACAAAGACAAGGGTAATTGATTATCTGTATGTCTGCAATGGATTTTTGCATTAGATCCAACTTAGGAGCTACCATCCGGCGCCGCCTGTTCCTAGGATTCTGATGCTTTGCAATTACCTACAAAATGTAGCTGCAATCACCTACATTTTTGTTTTGCAACAAACAGGTCAGCCCAGAGTTTTGCTTTTTCTTCTTTATTCATCGTGATATAGAATACCTCCTGAGTTTTAAGGAGATTGTAGCAGAATAAAAAATGAAAAAACAGATACAGATGATTACCTACTTACGAATAATCTCCAAATTCAATATGATCTAGCTTCAAAGGGCAGCTCCCCTTCGCTTTCTCACGCTCCATTACCCTGTTAATATCTCTCATTGATTCCATTTGTATATTTCTCCTTCCCGCTTCTAGACATCGTGTCCAAAAGTATAAAAAAAGCAGCTACAAGTATTTCACTCATAACTGCCCTGACGCTGTATTCATCATTATTAATCTTTAAAATAATCTTCTTCCCATAACATCCTTAATTAATTCCATTGGCATTTTAATTCTTGTTAATGTACAACAATAAACTAATCCCATCAACACAAATGCTGTATTCGCCACATCTTCATCTATCCCGGTAAATCCGTTATGAGTAATATTATTTCTTGCTTTGACAAACGCCTCTATTTTTTCTTGATCAATATCAATTCCATACAAACTTAATAGTGGTTGCATCTTATCTTCATGTTGTTTCCACGCATTATATGCCCTTTCCGCCAATGGCTGATCCCAGTAAGAAATATTCCCAAAAATATAGTCATATGCTTTCGAAGAAAGTGGTTCCTTCCCATCACGATGTTCCTTTACGTCTTTTTTCACTGTTTCTATGAGTACCTTCATATTCGAACCTGATTTTAATCGCACCCCACCTAAATCTAACTCCATTTCTAAAGCTGAACATATATTTCTTATCTTACCCACATCCATAATTTTAGCATCTCTGTCATCCTTAGGTGTAATAAATATAGGTAATCCCTTATGATTTTTGTCTTGTTTAAGAATATTCATAATCATCTCATTAAACATATTATCGTCAATATATGTAATCGGAATAATATTGACAAATTTTCTCAAGGACACCTCGCCTTCGCTTTTTACATAACATTCAGCAAATGCTTCATTTACATTGTATGGAGTTTCCCTTAATAAAAAAATCTTCTCAAAAAATATGTTATTCCTAAATGTTAAAAAGGAGCAAAAATCGCACACATATCCATACCAATCATAGAAAGTTTTATAGCCCTGCTGGTTATCAAACAATATATCCAATAACGCATTCCCATTGGATAAAGAGTTGCCTTCCTCTATAGACATTCTTTGATTAATTTCAGAACCAAAAATCCAACTTATTGTTTCATTTCCTGCATTAATTAAATAACTTTTTCTATCATTAGCTACACGATATGCCAATATTCCATCCTTAGATTTCTCATAATCTTCATGTAAGGCATTACATGGGTGTATAGTTCGAATAACACCATTTTTAAATCTAATCCCTTTAAATGAAATTATGCTCTCTTTAGATATACCAGCAAATCTAGAAATTATATAATTCCATGTATTTAAAACCCTTGTACCTTTAATTATTATACTTTGCTTAGCGTATATTGCAATCGCTTTACCTTCATAAGTTTTTCCCCAAATATACCCATTTTCATCAGCATCGATAACAATTTCTTCCTTCGTATCTGCATTCATGAAAGTAAATTTAAAGTCTTCACCATAAAAGGAAACATTCCCTTTATCAGTTTTAATAATACCCGTTACAACCGCATTCTTAGAATTCATTATCATAAACTATTTCTCCTCAATTCTCTATCTCTAATCTTTTACATAAATGCCATAGGTGAAGGATCTACAGCTGTATTCAACAATTCTAGCAGTTTCTGAATATATGGGAATAAAATATCATCGTCAAAATGTATTAATTCATTTATTCCTTGTTCCAACCCCACTATTTTTTGAACATCTCGAATATCAGATGGATACTCTTCTTTATTTATCAAAAGCCGCATAGCTTTTCCTCCACGAAATTCTTCAATTTCTCTATAAGCTGGCTTTCCTTTATGTTTTATATAATTGTATAGGTTTCTTATATTGCTATTCGAAAAATCCTTCCAAAAATCAGCAATTAAATCGACTGCCAGAGAAAATTCTGGCACCATTTTTTTCAGATATGCAAATGGATTTCCTTCAGCATGAGGTGTAGAAACACCATTTTCTGTTTTTCGCAATAAATCATATGCTTCTTCGATTGGGTGCATACAACTAACATCTTCTGCATTAGTCACATTTCCGTCTTTATCAAAAGAATATAAAACATATTCCGCAGAAACATATGTAATTGTCCATGATAAATCTACCAAAATATTATAATCCAACAATGCCATTTCATACAAATTTGACTTAAAAATTAATTCCACAGCTTTCTGCACATCAGGCTTATCAATTCTATTGAACCAATAATCCCAGTCTTCTTCTTGTGTCTTTCTCAAAAAAATTCTTGCTGTACTGTATCTTTCAAACAGTTCATTCCACTTTGATGCAAAATATATGTCTTGACTAGTTGGAAGTGAAGTTCCCTCCTTTATTATAGCTCCATGTGGTGGCTCCAAAGTTCCAAATATTTCATTTTTAAATATATCTTTCATAGAATCCCCCAATTCTAGTTATGATAAAATACTTATCGTATACAGCTCAACATATATTTTATCATATTCTGTTTTTATATCATCAAATAATAGTGCTTGAAACAAAACCTCCCCTACATTCGCCAGCCTTACCATCCCATACTCTTTTTCTGTAAGCCCTTCAACCTGCATATCCTGCATGGCAGCTTCTTTTCTTGCCACCAGACAATGCGTATATAATGCCATGATATACTTGTCAGACATAAGGAAGGCGTATGTTTCGTTCCCCTGATATGTATATCGGCATTTCTCCAGATTTTCTTGCGATATATCGAAATAACATCTGACCGTTTCCAGATATACATCTCCATTATACTGCAGCTTTAGCTTCTTTGCATACCTTCTGATTGTTACAAATATATTATTTCTCTCTACGGCTGTCTTTGTTCGCTTGAATACTGGCTTTTTTCCTCGCAGATCCATATAAACATTATTTAGGATAGTTTTTCCGGCATACTACTTGAAATCACCTATCCGCAACAAATACGATAACACCTCCAGCAATTTCTCTTTTGATGTTATCTCCTGATACGAATAATCTCCAAATTCAATATGATCCAGCTTCAAAGGGCAGCTCCCCTTCGCTATCTCACGCTCCATTACCCTGTTAATATCTCTCATTGATTCCATCTATATATCTCTCCTTCTCGCTTCTGGATATCGTGTCCAAAAGAAAAAAGAGCAGCTATAAGTTTTTTGCTCATAACTGCTCTAACGCTGTTTAACTTTATATCAATTTATTATCCTTCTTAAAATATTAAATACTATTATATCCGCATTCTATCATCAACTCTTTAATTTGTTGTAGATAATTAACATAATACTCACTCGAATATGCTTCATTACAATTTGTTCTTATCCACTGCAATTTTTCATATAATGATATATTAGTTTCATACCGTGTCTTATATTTTACATAATATGAATTTTTTACTTTCTGTCTTTTTAGTGCCTTACCCCATTTTTTTGCTTCCTTATAGCACTCTTTTTCAATGCAATATGATGGTACTTTTAATCTCGCAATATATTTATCCGAAGAATTATAAATATCCCTCAAATAAGCTATCTGCATATCTAAAGACTGATACACATACCGAATATCTTTTATCCTTTTAGTATTTCTTTCACTTTGCTTGAATTGAAAAATTGTATCAAATATTACAACTGTCATCATACTTTCTTTCAGTGTGTCCAAAAAATATTCTTTAACAATATTCATATCAATATATGTAAAGGTTTCTTTATTAATTTTAGCAACAAAAGCAAATATGTTTGATACGATATAATCCGTCAACCCATTTGAAAAAATGGATGTCATTGCAATCAGATATACTATTGCTGATGCAACATAAAAGCTCTTTCTATACTTAAATTTCGTTAAAGACACAATACAAATCACAACAAACGAAAGATACATCGCCATTTGCAATATATTATCATCCAACTTTGCCATATTGTGTATATATTCTGAAAGACATTCAAGAGAGCTCCCTTTATTTTTTAAATAATCAATATAAATATTATTCTCTTTTGCAACCGCTAATACTTCCTCAATATGTTCATCTAAAAACAATCGAAGTTCATAATTATTTGAAGAAATAATACAACTATTAACGACTTCCTGAAATCCATCAATTTTTTCATTAAAGTCAGAAAGAATTCCTGTTTCTTCAGCCTCTGCTGAAAAATAAATATCATCTGCATACATATTATCACTTGCATGTCTACAAAAAATTGTTGGATCAACTCTTTTTATCAAAAAGAAAGTTCCGAAATAGAATAACCTCAATCCAAATGTTAGTATAATTAAAATAAATAAACTCCAAATCCCAAATTTGCGAAGTTTAGTATCAATCATCTTCACCAGCCCTTTCGCATAATAAAAATGCCCTTATTTTTTACTCATGCCATTTTATAAACCCAAGTACTTCTACAAAATATACCTTCTTGACATCAAACAATAACTATCTCTTGATATATATCGGCACTTTTCTATATTGTATTAATCGTCCATTCTGTAATCTATACGGAATGGAAAAACGACTAAGTCGTTTGTTTACCATAACTGTAAAATCATATCTTTTCTCAAAAATTACCCACTCATGAAATGCAAGCTCTATAAACATTTTTATATCTTCCATTTGAGGCACTTCCAATTTCAAAATGTCCGAATAATCTATCCCATAGTGTAATCTATATTCTTTTTCAAAATCTATCCCTAAATAATAAATTCCACCATTCCAATTGTCATAATCTTCATAATATGCCTTTAAAATTCCTGTTCCTGGTAACTCATCTTCGAACCATGTAGTAAAACTCAACCAAAATTTTTTTATATTATCTACTTTTACAATCGATAAATTTGTATCGTCCATTTTTGTTCCTTCTTCCTTAACCAGAATATATATATTTTATCATATCGCTTTCTATTTTGCCATCTACAAAAGAGTAAGAGAAAAGCCGATCAGAAATTACAACTTCCAATCGGCATCTGTGTCTTTTTTATATTTTCCAGTAAATCAGATAAAAGAACTTCCATCATCCATGACTTATCCCTTTATACTAACGAATCGATTTTATCCAATGAAAACTCTTGATCTCTTCTACATATAATACGCAACTTACAAGGTGATTTTATTTTATGGGAGCTTAATTTATAAGACCAAATTATCATATCAAGCAGCTCCTGCTGAGGAATAGATGCACCTGAACCTCCGTCAAAGCGAGTTAACCCAGCTCCTAAAATTGGTATACATACATCCTGCTGTCCATAATGCTTATCTATTTCTTCCCATAATACCGATAAGCACTCCAAATATTCATCACGCGTAAAAAATCTGCCCAACCCATTTTTATCCAGTTTAGCAAATGCCAGCAACAGTTCATCCCCATTCGGTACTATTCTCCCTGATTCATACCGTTCTTTACCCTGATATTTCGATTTAGACTTAAGCGGCTTTAGATGTGAGTTTGACAACAGTAATTGAATATTTAGATTAGGATTTGCAGTTAAATATTGTCCACATATTGAAGTTGGTTTTATATCAGCAGGAGCAGTACCAACATGAGTTGAAAAACATTCATCAAAATTAATTATTTTTTTACATTTCTTCATTTTAAGCAAATCGCCATATTCCACTGTAATTTTATAATTGTTCCCTTTTATACTAACTTTATTTCGCAAAAGTAAATACGTTTTATATCCAAACGCTGTGAAAAACCATACAATTACAAAAGTAAGTACACGATTCACAATAATATTGATTTCTAAAGTATAGCCCTCTAAAGTGAATTGTTTAAGAACATCTTCTGATATCAATATAACTTTCCCAAATATAACTTCTGGAATAAAAGTAAAAACTGCTGAAATGATAGCAAAAGCATATGCCACGCTTTTCTTTAATAAATCACTCAAAATCCCAGTACCTCTTTTATGTATGAATAGTCTCCTACTTTATCGCCTCGATAATTTGTTGTCCAAAAAGGTCTTGCACTATCTTCGTAATTCTTCATATAAGAAGGAAGCCAATCTGATTCTCTCCGAAGAGAATTATAAACCACAATAATTGTTTTATTTTTCTTCTCTGCCTGTTTAAATTCATGTTTCAAATACGAATATGAATTAATACATCCCACATCATCGTTTTCACCAGGAGTAGAAGTAAAAAATACCTTACACGATTTCGTACCATTTGTATTTTGTTTATACGGTGTACAATTACAAGAACTTTGATCATTACCTGAACGCCTACAAGCACTCCCTGCTGTACGCAATGCAGTCTTATCTCCAACAACAAAGATAACTGCAGATGAAGCATTAATTTGTCTGTTAAATTCTTGTTTTAAATCGCATATGCGGCAATCAGGATCTTTTGAAACGCTCCCTGATGCCACTTTAGACATATCGATAAAATCAACCTTGTGAAAATTATCACTCCCCCATTTGTTCAACTCTTCAACAACATCACGATCACCATCATATTCTGCATAATCTGCACTTATATATACTTGTTTACTCATATTGTTTTATCCCCCTTTTTGTTATTAGCACTCTTTTTTATCGAGTGCTAATTTGAATTATATCACTAATTAAAGAATACGACAAGTAACCAGTACATAAATCTACAACAGCAAAGCCGATCAGGAATCTCACCTCCCAATCGGCATCTTTCCTTACTCCCCTTCATTTTTACATTCAATCTCCGTTCCATCTTTAAAAACCTAGATTGAGTCCAATGTTTTCAGCATCAAATTCGTATCCATCTCCGTCAAAAATTCTGCTCCATCCGTGTATTCTATCACCTTCTCTATCCGGTAACCTTCCAATAGTTTCTCGCTCTACATCTGTTCCATGAAAATACCTTATTGCAGTTTCCACAAATTATTTTTGATGCAAATAAATTGCTTTCTGGCTCGTGAAAAAATTGTTTGTAAAAACGGTAAAAAGCTCCCGAAGGAGCTTTCCACGCTTTAAATATACACTAATTCTTTTAACACAATCTCTTCTGCTACATTTCGGATGTTATTCACCGCCCTGACCCATTCCATATGGTCATAGGCTTTCAATTCTTCCGTAATGCCCTGCCTCTCCATCATCTGACGCACCAGAATATCCATTCTCTCCTGTGCTTCATCGTCCACAGCATTCAGATGTTCTGTCAATCTGTCTTCCAACATATACAGTGAATACATTGCCGGACGATACTCTTTCAGATATGTTTTCCGCATCATTCCATATTTCCCATAATGCGGTTCTTCATCTGTACTGACAAGATTCGGATAGTAAATTCCGTCTGCGCCAGGTGTGTAGGTTCCACCCATTTTTTCAAATGTGCTTTATGTGCTTTTCATGTGTTATTCCTCCTTGAAATCAGCGATGTCCTTAGATCATCGCAAAATATTTCATGGCAGCCTTGATAGCATCTTCTTTCTCTTTCGGGCATTGCGGAACTCTTGCATTTTCTGATTTTGGAAGATTATAGTTTTCTCCCACTTCAATTCCACATTTGCGTTTTACCTGAGAAATATATAAATTTGAAACCTTCAAGCCAAATTCTTTCAGCACATAATCCTTGATTTCCTGATAGGTTGCTTTCAACTCGGCACTGGTGACATCCAGCTCGTCCAGGTCTAAGTCGATCTCTATCGTGTCATCTGGTTTTTGTTGGGACAAAAGAACAACAGTCTCCACATGAACAGTCATCCCAAATTGATCAACCGGGCATACTTTTCTAAGCTCATATCCTCTCTCACACAGATACTTCAGATCCCTTGCCAGCGTCGCACTGTCACAGCTGACATACACAATTCTCTCCGGGTTCATCTCGACCATGGTCTCCAGCAAAGTTTCATCACAGCCTTTTCTTGGCGGGTCTACGACGATGACATCTGCATAAACGCCATTTTTCTTATACTCTCTCGGCAGCACTTCTTCTGCCTTGCCCACAAAGAACTCTGTATTCTCCAGGCCATTAAGTTTCGCATTTTCTTTCGCATTCTCTATAGCTGCAGGAACAATTTCCACACCGCGGACAAATTTTGCTTTCTGTGCCAGAAACAGGGAGATTGTTCCGATTCCACAGTAGAGATCCCATACTGTTTCCTCGCCGTGAAGATCTGCGTATTCCAATGCCTTTGCATAAAGCTTCTGAGTCTGCATAGGATTTACCTGATAGAAAGACAGAGGAGAAATCTGATAGGAAATATCTCCGATCCTGTCTGTGATATATTCCTGGCCCCAGAGCAGACAGATCTCTTCGCCAAGAATCACATTGCTGCGTTTCTTATTTACATTGATGGTAATGCTTGTCATTCCCGGAATCTCACACAGAGATTTTACAAGCTGCTCCTCTTTCGGGAGCTTGTTTCCGTTCAGGATCAGACAGACCATCACTTCTTTTGTGAAATATCCGTAACGGATCAGGACATGGCGCACCAGCCCTTTGCCTGTTGCTTCATTATATGGTTCAATCCCGTATTTCTCCATATGTGCGATCACACGGTCCAGAACTTCTTTATTCTCAGCTACACCAAGTGCACAGTCACGGTTTTCGATAATATTGTGGGTTCTTCCTGCATAGAAACCTGTAACGATTTTTCCCTCTTTATTTCTGCCTACAGGAAACTGTGCCTTATTTCTGTAATGAAAAAGTTCATCCATGCCAATAATTGGCTCCATGGGGATATCTGTAAAGCCGCCGATTCGTTCCAGATGGCCCTTCACCTTATTTGTCTTAAATACAAGCTGCTGGTCATAGGAAAGTGCCTGAAGCTGGCATCCGCCGCACTGACGTGCAAATTTGCACTTCGGCTCAACTCTGTACGGAGATGGCTTCAGCACCTCCATAAGACGGCCGTAACCATAATTTTTCTTTGCCTTGATAATTTTGGCTGTTACTGTATCTCCGATCACTGCGTCCTTGACAAAAACGGTGAAGCCATCGGCTTTTCCGATACCTTCACCGTCAATTCCGCAATCTTCTATCTCTAACGTAACAAGATCGTTCTTACGAAATTCCATAAAGATTACACCTCATCTGTTCTTCTTAAGTTGGATTCAAACAATTTATTATATCCAAGCCATTCTTTTTTGCTCTTGTTTGCTGCAAAAATCTCTGTGATGGTTTCCATTCTTGCATCTGTATTATCTGCAAGATTGAGGGCTACGGCCTCCACCAGTGCAGGTTTTTTCGGAGAACCATATTCAAGCTCTCCGTGATGTGACAGAATACAGTGGATCAGTTCATTCTTAAGCACCTCCGGAAATTCCGGTATCTGGTGTGCAAGATCATTGATCATCTGTGCTCCCATATAAATATGTCCCAGAAGCTGACCTTCATCTGTATAATCATTTAACGGAAATGCAGATAATTCTTTTGTCTTTCCGATATCATGAAGAAGTGATGCTGTGATCAGTAAATCCCTGTTGATGACCGGGTATGCCTTTGACATATAATCGCAGAGTCTGGTCACTCCCAGAGTATGCTCCATCAGACCGCCGATAAATCCGTGATGTACTGTCTTCGCAGCAGAATGTCCTTCAAACGCTTTCACAAAAGCTTCATCTTCCACAAATAATTTCTTCAGAAGTGCAGACAGATAAGTATTCTCCACACTGTCAATAAATGCTCTCAGCTGGCTGTACATATCATCTGTGCTGTTCTCACTTACAGGAAGATAATCTGCAGGATCATATTCATCTTCAGCAGCCTTGCGCACACGCTTGATATTCAGCTGCATAGCCCCTGCAAAGCTGGTCACATCTCCCACAACATCTATATAATCCAGTGCATCAAAATCATCAATTCCAAGAGAATTCGGATCCCAGATCTTGCCATCCATGATTCCGGTTTTATCCTGGAGGATAATATTCTCATAGGGTTTTCCATTCTTCGTTACCGCAGACTGTTTCTGCTTGCACAGATAAATCCCATTAATTCTGTCTCCCTCATGTAACTCATTTAAAAAACGCATAAAGCCTGCCTCTCTATCCTTTATTTTTAGTATTATAACAATTCCACAAGAAAGAATCCCGCTTGTAGGATTCTCCGCCTGTCACTATCTCTCTCCAACTGTTACCTTATAATCTTTCTCCGCATACTCACCATCGGAATTTTTGCGAAGAACCGTTATGGTAAGATTTTCTCCCTGCTTTTTTGTCTGAAGATATGTATAGTAAGACTGCATACTCTCTGTGGGAGTTCCATCAATCTTACTTATGATATCTCCACACTGTATCCCTGCCTTCATCGCAGGAGATTCTTCTTGTGTACGCTCCACGTAAAGTCCCTGATCAATTCCCAGTTTTCTACATTGTGCCTGAGTTATCTCTGTTCCATAAATACCTGTATATCTGATTGTTTCTTTGTTAGCCAGATGTTCTATCAATGGAAGAATCTGCGAAATGGAAACTGCATGAATATTATCTCCGTCATTTTCATTCTTCTTCAGTATCATACCTGCCACATTTCCGTCAGAATCAAGCAGCACACCACTTCCATCTTCATTCCCCTGCACATCTGTAGCCAACACATTATACTCCGTATCCGCTACCGATAGTTTTTCAGAAACAGAAGTGATCATTCCATAAACCACCGCATCACTGTCACCGGCAGGACTTCCGATAGCAATTACTATATCGCTCTGTCCCAGTTTCTTTGTGTCTGTCAGATCAGATACCACGATACCTTCTCTTGTACTGTCATTAAGAAGATTTTTTCTCACAGTTGCAACTGCAAATCCGGAATCTGCATCTCCTCTGCATATCTCTCCCTGCACTGTCGAACCATCTGCAAAAGTCACCTGCAGTTCCTGCAGATTTTCCAGTTCTTCCTCATAGGTCAGGATATAAAATTGCGTCTCTGTTTCAAGAAAGACAAGACCTTCCGTATCTTCCTGCTGCAAATAAGAATTATTCAGCAAATCCTCATCCTTTGAAATTCCTCTCACGTTTACAAGAGATTTTCGGGATTTTTGGGAAACCTTCAGCACTTCCCTATACATCTCCTGACGCATTGCCAGAAGACTCTTCTCCTCTTTTTCAGAAACTGAAGCGACAGATTCCCTCTCTGTTGCCTGTTCTTCAGATATCGTCTCCGCTACATCCGATCCTGTCAGTTCGATTTTCTGCTGTGTATTCTCTTCTCTGTCCGCCATAACCGGAAACACACTGGCAAAGGTTACGGCTGCGCAGCCTCCAAACAAAACGCCACATCCTGCTATCATAAGCAGCCTGCGCAACAGACTGCCATTCTCTTTTGGCTGTTTTTTTACCGTTTCTTTTATAAACTGATATTCCTGTGTGTCCATTTTGTTTTTTTTCATACCTGATTCTCCTGCCGCACTCCATTCAGGATAACTGCCCAGTGTCATACAAAACAGCAATCTGCCAAACAGTTACCATTCAGGTTCAATATCGCTTGTATTCAAACAAATTATATCGTAACAATCTACACATTATTTTAACAAAAAGATATGAATTTTTTATGAATATACTATAAGTAATTTCCCACAGTACAAAAAAGAAGCTCCTACTGAAACACTTATCGTATCAGCGAAACACTGCAGCTCCGGTTATTATGATGACACAAAAAAACGGTTTAAATGCACATATAATAGCATTCAAACCGTTTCTTATGCGGAAGATGGGACTTGAACCCACACGAGCGCAATGCTCACAAGATCCTTAGTCTTGCTCGTCTGCCAGTTCCGACACTTCCGCATATCGCATTTCTGTTATAAGTTTTACTTATTGTTGCGACAATTGGTACTATACCAAAAACTATATAAACTGTCAATAGCTTTTTTGAATTTTTTTTATTTTTTTGTAAAAACTATCATTTTTATGTATTTCTATCCTTTTTGCTTTCCATAGATTCCAAAATCATATATAATAGGAAAAGTATTTGTAACTGCTTATTTCACAGTAACTTAGCCAAAATTCATTCCAGATTGCCTGCGGCAATGGAATTTTGGCTTGTATGTCTCGGGATTTTGGCATATTCATGCCAAAACACCTCGCGGGATAGTGGTGTATGAACAGTAACCACAGTAACACAGTTACAATTATTTTTTAGAATTGCTATAATCCCGGAGTACATTTCCATAACAGAAAATGCTATAATATCAGGGACAGCAAATTATAACGATATCTATCAGGAGATTTAAACAGACAATGAATCAGAAAGCATATAAAGCACTTGAATATTATAAAATCATCAATATGCTGACAGACAAGGCTTCCTCTTCCATGGGAAAAGAAATCTGCCGGAAGCTGGAGCCATCCACAGATATTGATGAAATCCGACATATGCAGACTCAGACCAGAGATGCACTTACCCGTCTTTTTCAGAAAGGAAATATTTCCTTTGGCAGCGTCAAAGATGTGCGTGGTTCTCTGAAACGTCTGGAAATCGGAAGTTCTCTGGGGATTGGTGAACTTCTTGCCATCTGCAGCCTTCTTGAGAACACCAATCGTGTCAAAGCTTATTCCAGAAGTGAGCGCGGTGATTCTCTCCCGGACTCTCTGGACGGGATGTTCGAGGCACTGGAACCACTGACTCCTCTTACAACAGAGATCCGCAGATGCATCCTCTCAGAAGATGAGATCAGTGATGATGCAAGCAGCAACCTCCGCCAGATTCGAAGAAACATGAAGATTACCGGAGACAGGATCCATACACAGCTCTCCTCTCTCGTAAACGGAAGTGCCCGCAATTATCTGCAGGATTCCGTTATTACCATGAGAAACGGACGCTACTGCATTCCAGTCAAGGCAGAATACAAAGGACAGGTTCCGGGTATGGTACACGATCAGTCCTCCACAGGTTCTACTTTATTTATCGAACCTATGGCAATCGTAAAACTAAATAATGACATCCGCGAGCTGGAACTGGAAGAACAAAAAGAGATTGAAGTGATCCTTTCCACCCTGAGCCAGCAAACTGCAGAACAGACCGACTCTATCCGCGCAGATCTTAATATCATGGTACAGCTTGACGTCATTTTTGCCAGAGCATCCCTTGCCATGGATATGAATGCAACAGAACCAATCTTCAATGATGAAGGACGCATCCGTCTGAAACAGGCACGCCACCCTCTCATTGATAAGAAGAAAGCTGTTCCCATTGATATCCGTCTCGGCGATGATTTCGACTTGCTTGTTATCACCGGTCCGAACACCGGTGGTAAAACTGTATCTTTAAAGACTGTCGGACTTCTCACTCTCATGGGCCAGTCTGGTCTTCATATTCCCACACTGGATCGCTCAGAGCTTGCACTGTTTGAAGAAGTTTATGCTGATATCGGTGATGAACAGAGTATTGAACAGTCATTAAGTACATTCTCCTCACATATGACCAACGTGGTTTCTTTCCTGAAAAAAGCCAACCGTCACTCTCTTGTCCTTTTCGATGAGCTTGGTGCAGGTACAGATCCGACAGAGGGTGCTGCCCTTGCCATTGCGATCCTTTCCCATCTTCATGAACAGGGAATCCGCACTATGGCAACCACCCATTACAGTGAGCTGAAAGTATATGCACTCTCCACCTCAGGTGTAGAAAATGCCTGCTGCGAATTTGACGTGGAAACGCTCCGCCCGACCTACCGCCTGCTGATTGGTGTTCCCGGGAAAAGTAATGCATTCGCCATTTCTTCCAAGCTTGGACTTCCGAACTATATCATCGATAAGGCCAAAGAACAGATCAGTGAACAGGATGAATCTTTCGAAGATGTTCTCAGTTCCCTGGAAAGCAGCCGTATAACTATTGAAAATGAACGCCGCGAGATTGAACAGTATAAACAGGAAATTACCTCTCTGAAATCCGAAATGGAATCCAAGCAGGAGAAGTTGAACGAGCAGCGAGACCGCATCATCCGTCAGGCCAATGAGGAAGCTCATGCAGTTCTCCGCGAAGCCAAGGAATATGCAGACCAGACTATGAAGATGTTCCACAAATTCCAGAAAGACCATGTGGATCTCTCTGCTGTGGAAAAAGAACGCCAGAATCTGCGCAAACATATGAATAAAGCAGAGAAAGGCATGACTCAGAAAACTGCTACAAAGAAACCGAAGAAGGAACTCACAGCCAAAGATATCTCCCTCGGCGATGCAGTTAAAGTTCTCAGCATGAATCTGAAAGGTACTGTCAGCAGCCGTCCGGACAACAAAGGTTTCCTCTTCGTTCAGATGGGTATCATCCGTTCCAAGGTTCACATCTCTGATCTGGAACTGATCGATGAAGCAGAGATTACCACACCAACCATGCAGCGTACAGGTGCAGGTAAAATCCGCATGTCAAAAGCAGCCCATGTATCCACAGAGATCAACCTGCTTGGCAAAACGGTAGATGAAGCAGTTGCAGAGCTTGACAAATATCTGGATGATGCTTATATCGCTCATCTGAAATCTGTCCGTATTGTTCATGGTAAAGGAACCGGTGCTCTGAGAAAAGGTGTACACAATTATCTGAAGCGCCAGAAGCATGTGGAATCCTTCCGCCTTGGAGAATTCGGCGAAGGAGATGCAGGTGTTACTATTGTAGAATTTAAGAAATAGGAGGGACCGCCATGGTTTCCAAACAGAAAATCCTTATTGTTGATGATGATAACAATATCGCAGAGCTTATTGCCCTGTATCTTACCAAAGAATGCTTCGAGACAAAAATCGTAAATGACGGAGAAGAAGCGTTAAGGGAATTTGCCTCCTTCCGCCCGGATCTGATCATTCTGGATCTGATGCTTCCCGGAATTGACGGTTATCAGGTATGTCGTGAAATCCGACATACCTCTGATGTTCCCATCATTATGCTTTCAGCAAAAGGCGAAACCTTTGACAAGGTTCTCGGACTTGAACTGGGTGCAGATGACTATATGATCAAACCCTTTGATTCCAAGGAACTGGTTGCCCGTGTACGTGCTGTCCTGCGCCGTTTCCAGGTTAAACAGCCATCGCCTTCTTCCAGTGAAAAATGTGTTACTTACCCGGATCTGACCGTTAATCTGACAAACTATTCAGTCACATACATGGGTCGTCAGGTTGATATGCCGCCAAAGGAACTGGAACTTCTCTATTTCCTTGCAGCATCACCAAACCAGGTATTTACCCGTGAACAGCTTCTGGATCACATCTGGGGTTATGAATACATCGGTGATACCCGTACTGTAGACGTTCATATCAAACGTCTTCGTGAAAAGATCAAAGACAATCCTCACTGGTCCATTGCCACCGTATGGGGAATCGGATACAAATTTGAGGTAAAAAATCCATGAAACAGCATCATCTTTCCACAAAATTCCTGAGATTTTATATTCTCATCGGGATTTTGGGATTTTTCCTCATAACCCTCGGCGGTTCTTATATGGTAGAAAAGCATCTGGAACACTCTTTAAGTGCCGCACTCTATACAGAAGCGCACAATATTGCATCTAACGAAGCAGTTAAAAGCAATATCTCTTCCAGTACAGTAGATACTCTTCAGGAACACTTATGTGCAATTTCCGATTTTCAGGATGCTGTATTGTGGATCATCAACAGTAATGGTGAAATCATTGTAAGTACACAGAAAAATATTGACGTCCGGGATCCAATCCCACTGGAAGAATTCGATGCTTCCAAATGGGGAAGCAACTATTATCAGATTGGAGAGTTTTATGGTTTCTTTAAAACAGATCATTTGAGTGTTATTGCCCCGATCACCTCTGATATGGAAACCAAAGGTTACGTGGCAATCCATTATTCGATGACAAACCTTTATCAGAGCCGAAGCAGTATTCTTTTTATTATGCAGGTAATCTTTCTCCTGTGCTATGCAGCCACCAGTCTTCTGCTCTGGGCTTACAGCCACTACATACGTAAGCCCCTGGCCAGGATCATAAAAGGTGCCAGTGAATATGCAGGAGGTAATCTTGCATATAAAATAGACGTTACTTCTGATGATGAAATGGGATATCTTGCCAAAACTCTGAATTATATGTCCGATGAACTGAACAAAAACGGAGAATATCAGCGTAAATTCATTGCAAATGTCTCTCATGATTTCCGTTCTCCCCTTACCTCCATCAAGGGATATGTCAATGCCATACTGGACGGTACCATCCCCTATGAGATGCAGGAACGGTATCTGAAGATCATCGCTTTTGAATCTGAACGTCTTGAAAAACTCACCCGCAGTCTTCTGACTCTGAATGAACTGGATATGAAAAAACGGATGATGCACATTCAGCGTTTTGATATCAATGATACCATCAAAAACACAGCAGCTACATTTGAAGGCATCTGTACCAGCCGCCAGATCCGTCTGGAGCTGCTGCTCTCCGGACATGAACTTTATGTCAGAGCTGATATGGAACAGATTCAGCAGGTTCTTTACAACCTTCTTGATAATGCCATTAAATTCAGCAATGATAATTCCTCTGTTCAAATTGAAACAACTGTAAAAAGCGGTAAGGTCTTCGTTTCTGTAAAAGATTACGGAACCGGCATTCCCAAAGAAAGTCTGGGCAAAATCTGGGATCGTTTCTACAAGATTGATGCTTCCCGCGGAAAGGACCGTAAAGGCACCGGACTCGGACTCTCTATAGTCAAAGAGATCATCAATGCACATAACCAGAATATTGATGTGATCAGTACAGAAGGTGTGGGAACCGAATTTATCTTTACTCTGGAGAAAACGAAATAAATTTCTTTCGCTTGAAAAATATTGTCTTAAATATACCTGTAACAATCCTCTTACCTGGAGCGTGTCTGAGAGAACTGCTATAAAAAATACCGTAACAAAAGTATATATCATTTACTTTTATTACGGTATTTTTTTATTCTATGGCAATCCTCGTAAATAATACATTTAAGACATTTCACCCACCTTAACTAAACGGTGTTCTCAGCATTCTGTCTTCATTTACGAGATAGATTCCTCTCGGTGTGATCCTGATTTCAGGAATCACAGGAAGTGCCATAAATGACAGGGTAATAAACGGATCAAATCCTTCTTTCACTCCCATCTCATGGGCCTTCGGAATCATTTTTGCAAGTGCTTCATTTACACTCTCGTAGCCGGCATCGCTCATCAGTCCCATGACAGGAAGTGGTAAGGTTCCATAAATCTCTCCATTGCATACCAGAGTATAACCACCTTGCATCCGCATCATTTCTTTTACAGCAATAGCCATATCACGATCATTATCTCCTACTACAATAATATTGTGGGAATCATGAGAAACACTGGAAGCAATGGATCCGCCGCGGATTCCATAGCCTTTTACAATGCCCACTCCCATCTTGCCCGTATTCTTATGACGCTCGATCACTGCAATCTTCTGATATTCCCCGTCCGGAGCAAAATATTTCTCACCATCCGATTCTATCCATGGAACCTCTTCCAGAACATCCCTTGTCACAATCTGTTTTTCAAGCATCTGAATCACTCTTGCCTTTGTTCCCGGATGTTTCAGTTTCAGACGTTCCTCACTGAACCCAGATACATGAACTGTATTTTTCAGATATGGAGGACATGGTTTCAATTCTGCTTTCTCATCTTTAATGATCTTCTTACCACAATGATATACATCTACAACATTCAGATCTGTCACATTATCCAGAATTACAAAGTCTGCCTGCCTTCCGGGAGCGATCATACCAAGACTGTATAAACCATAGCATCTTGCAGGCTGGATCGTCGCCATCTGCAGTGCTTTCTCAACCGGGAGTCCAAGCTGTACAGCCCGCTTCACATTATAATTGATATGCCCCTCTTTACGGATTTCTTCGATATGCTTATCATCCGTACAGAAGCAGAAACTGGAAGTATCTGTATGGTGTTCCACAATCCCCTTCACAATAGCATCCAGATTTCTCGCTGCACTTCCCTCACGTATCAGTACCTGCATTCCATTTCTTGCCTCAGCCATTGCATACTCATAATCCACACACTCATGATCTGTATCAATTCCGCCAAGTACATATGCAGCCAGATCCCCAGGTGCCAGAAACGGTGCATGACCATCCTTCACTCTGTCCTTAAACAACTGAAGCTTTTCATGCATGGCAACACTTCCGTTAATCACAGAAGGCGCATCCATCACTTCACCCAGTCCCAGAATCCTCGGATGTTCCAGATATCCCTTCATCTTTCCTGCTGTAAGAATACACCCGTTATCATCCACATGAGTCGCCGGAACACAGGAAGGCATCATCACATATACATTCGCCGGTGCATCTTCTGTCTGATCCAGGATATAATCAATTCCATCCGTACCGGATACATTTGCAGACTCATGAGGATCTACAATAAATGTTGTAGTTCCACACTGTGCAGCCTGCCGGACCAGCTCACCCGGCGTCACCAGAGTAGATTCCAGATGCAGATGACTGTCGATAAATCCCGGACAGATTACTTTTCCTTCCAGATCAATCTCTGTCTCTCCTTCATATGTACCGACTCCGATCACAATTCCATCTGCAACAGCCACATCACCATCAATAAATTCTCCCGTACCAGAGCTGAACACACGCCCATTTTTAAACACCAACTCAGCCTTCTCAATACCTCTTGCCATCTGCGAATACCTGCGATACATCTCAAGTTCCATAAAAAAACCTCCCTTCGCTCCCTTGAAAGCCCTCCTGCGCCACACATTCATTATTACAGTAAAGCTTCCAATATATTATCATATTTACTTGTTTTTTCAGACTTTTTATTGTCCCAATCATTTTTTTCTATATATTTCATTATATATTATCATCTGTCTTTTTAATTTGCAACCTGTTTTTTCTTTACCAAAGCAACTTTCCATCAACTTTTAACGGCTTTACAAAAAGGCTGCCGGATATCTCCTGCAGCCTTTTCATATCACTTACATCTCTATATTTACATCATATAATCTTTGATCACATCATGATCTCTGAGTACTTTCTCGACCACAGTTCCCTTAACAGCTTTCAAAAGCGGTTTCTTCAGCATATCCAGTGGTCCCGGAAGTTCGATCTCCAGTGGAGATTTTCCATCCATCAGCTTCACACTGCTATCCAGTAATTCTCTGATATCATAAACACTGCCCCATACTTCCGGCACACCTCTGTCAACACCAAGAAGTCCATATACAGCCTCCATAGCAGTTCTTACGGAATATTCAGTAGTAAATACAGTATCTCTTGGTGTATCGGCAAACTGTCCGAGGAATGCGAAGTTTACACAGCCATCCGGAATAACATCAGGTCTGTCACCCTTTGTTCTCGGCATAAAGAATGCTGTAATATAAGGCATCATGGTCGGTACACAAACTGCACTGTTCTCAGCCATGTCTTCAATCTGGTCAACCGGAACGCCAAGATGATACAACCATTCTTCTGTGATCTCCTTACCTGTACACTCCTTCATAGGCTTCTTGATATAATCACCAGGTACATCTGTAAACAGACCATATACCCATACACAAACCTTGTCTTTATCCTGATCCTTGAACTGTCCCTGTCTGTTGATTGTCCAGCTTAATAACCAGCTGGAATCCTGACAGCTTACAATACCGCCTGTAACAACCTTGCCTGTTCTTGGATCACGTTTGCAGATATCTGTAATATAAGGAATGATCTTATCATCCAGAGTAGTCACTGTTGCTGACTCCCAATTTGTCTTAGCAATATCAGAACAGAATTTCTCAGGATGTCCGAAGGACGGATCCTGTTTTGCAATATTTTTCCAGAGGCTCCAGCATCCGCTTGTACGAACTTCTGCGTCTCCATTCGGTGCATGGTTTTGATCGCCGTAGATGGTTCCCTCTGTACAGCTTCCGTTTGTCACAAATACAAGATCATTCTCTGTAAGAACAATTCCCTTTTCTACGCCATTCACCTTACACTCGATTGCTTTTGCAATCTTCTTATTGCCTTCAAACTCAAAGAGTACGTTTGTAACCTCTGTATTGAACTGGAATTCAACGCCTGCTTCTTCCAGATATTTCTGCATTGGCAGGATCAGAGATTCGTACTGATTATATTTTGTGAATTTCAGGGCACTGAAATCCGGAAGTCCGGAAATGTGATGGATAAATCTCTGGAAGTATAATTTCATTTCCAGTGCACTGTGCCAGTTCTCAAATGCGAACATGGTTCTCCAGTATAACCAGAATGTGGAATCAAATACTTCATCGTCAAATACATCTTCAATTGTCTTGTCATAAAGATCTTCATCCTTTGTCATGAACAGCTTCATGATCTCCATGCAGCCCTTCTGGCTCAGATTGAATTTACCGTCTGTATGAGCATCCTTGCCTCTCTCTTTTGTTGCACGACAGAGAGAATAGTTGGGGTCTTCCTTATTCAGCCAATAATATTCATCAAGTACAGATACACCAGGTGTTTCAATGGATGGAATACTTCTGAAAAGATCCCATAAGCACTCGAAATGATTTTCCATCTCACGACCCCCACGCATCACATATCCGCGGCTCGGATCAAAGATACCGTCACATGCTCCGCCTGCAATATCCATTGCTTCCAGAATGTGGATATTCTTTCCGGGCATCTGTCCGTCACGTACAAGGAAACAGGCTGCTGCAAGAGAAGCCAGTCCGCTTCCTACGATATAAGCATGTTTATCATCTACGCCTTCCGGCTTTCTTGGACGTGCAAATGCTTCATAGTTACCGTTTGTATAATAAATTCCCTTACTGTTTTTCTCATATTTTCCACGTTCTGTATTGCGATATTCACTTGTATTATGAAGTGCGTCATAATCTTCTTTTTTCTTTGTCTCAGCTGTTTTATACTTCTTTCCTGCTGCCACTGCTGCCACGCCTGCTCCAACTGCCAATGCGGATACAAGTCCTAAACCTTTATTTTTACTCATAATACACATCCACCTTTCTTCAATTCTTCTTTAGAAGTTCTTTCAGCTCTGTGATTTTAAATGCTTTTCGTTCTCTCTGTTTTACCCATTTCCCGGAAACTCTTTTGCCTGCCGTAAATCTCCTGATTTCCCGGCAAGACAGCTTCATGACTTTTACATTCTTATCTGTATGTTTCCCATATCATAAGCATTTCATCCGTCTGAATTATCTGTTTGTTGCTATGGCTGTATATTAACAGTAAAAATATAATTCTACAATTTACAAAAGCCGCCGAATGATAAGTTTTTTATCACTCTGCGGCTTTTGTAAAGAATTTTGATGTAATTATATTTCCGTATTTTTTTATACTATTTTTTTATACTATTTTTCTATATTATTTTTCTGAAAGTTATGAATAGATGTAGTCACTGTATCGTGAAGTGTCAGATCCATCATTCTTACCAGATCTTCAATATTTTCTTTCATCCCTTCCCTGATCCACTCGAGCATGATTCCCACAAAACCATATTTATAGAAGTCTGCAATAAATTTCTTATCCTCTTCTGTGATATTCAGACCCTTGCTTTTTTCTTCCACCACACCCACAATCAGATCATAGGTTAATTTAAAAAGATAATTTTCTATCCGCTCCCTGTCCACATTTCTGTAAACATTCATAATAAACGGTTTATTTTCCAGCACTGCCTCAAATATCTGGGTCAGCCCTTCTGTCCAGGACTCAGAAGTCTTTTTGCCCTGAAGGGCTTTTGTCCCATCTTCCACACAGGACCATTCAACCAGATCATAAATATCCTTGAAATGATAATAAAAAGCCATGCGGCTTATTCCACAGTCTGTGGTAATATCTGTTATCGTGATCTTGTCCAGAGGTTTCTTCAGAAGAAGCCGTTTCAGGGATTCTTCCAGAGCTGCTTTTGTGGTATTTGGCATATAACTCCTCCAATCTGCTTACTGTGATTATTTCCAGTCGTAGTTTCTCAGGTGTCCTTCCAGATTCATGTGGTCAAAATTATTCTGGCGCAGTGCCTCGTACAGAACAATTGCTACGGAATTGCTCAGGTTCAGAGAACGGATATCTCCGATCATAGGGATTCTTACACAGGTTTCCTGATTATTGACCAGAATGTCCTCCGGGATTCCTGCGCTCTCTTTTCCAAACATAATGTAGCAGTCTTCTTCATAATGAACATCAGTATAAGTCTGAGGTGCTTTTGTTGTTGCATAGTAAATTTTTGCCCCGGGATTCTTCTCCAGAAAGTCCTCAAAGTCCAGATATGTAGTTACATCCAGATCTTTCCAGTAATCCATTCCTGCTCTCTTTAAGGCTTTCTCACTTAAGGAAAATCCCAGAGGCTCGATAAGATGGAGTCTGGTTCCTGTTGCCACACAGGTACGGCCGATATTTCCTGTGTTTGCAGGAATCTCCGGCTCATGAAGTACAATATTTAATTTTGCCATTTTGTTTTTATTCCTCTTGTTATTAATCGTCTGTCTTTTCTTAGAAAATTGTCTCTTAAGTTTCCTGCAGTTACTCTTTGAGAAGTTGCTGCAGTTCATCCTCTGCCGGACGTTCCAGATAGCGGGCACTGCCGCCACTGTAGAGAAGCCGGTCATTGCCACTGTTTGTCTGACCGATGACCTCTGCCATAAATCCCTCATTGCGAAGTCTCTGTACCAGTGCTTCACCTCCGCAGATTCCAATCAACACTGCTCCATCTGCCTGAAGCTTATATGGATTCAGGTCAAAAATCTCGCACACTTCTATTGTCTCCTGACGAATCGGTACCTTACGGAAATCTGCTTCCAGTCCTACTTCCGAAGCTTCTGCCATCTTCCAGAGCGCACTTAAAAAGCCGCCCTCGCCCATGGCATATAATGCACTGGCTTCTGCCTCCTGCGCAATCTTCCAGACAATACTGCCGGCTCCATAATCGTCCCGAAGTGAAATACAATTCTGAATAAAACCGGCAGAGAATCTCTCTGCCAGTTTGTCCTTTTTATTTTTTGCTATTACAGAGGTTCCTTTCAGAGCCACCGGACATGCCACCACCAGTTCATCTCCCGGTTTCAGGCATCCAGTTATTTCTGCCCTCAGAGCCTCCATTGCCGCCTGTCCAAGTCTCATTTGTTTTCTCCTGAAAAAGTTTATTATACAAGCAGAGACAGAACTGTCGGCACTACCATTGCCAGTACCAGAATGATTGCAATAATTGCTGTGATCACTTTACGATTCTTTGGATTAAACATTCCCATTTCTCTTCACCTCTTTAATCTCTGTTCAGGTTCTCAAACACATCTTTCGTCACATCTGTCACATGAGCGTTGTTAGTCAGCGGATCACGGTCCGCATAGTCAAACAGCAGTACTTTTCCATCTGCAAATACTTCCACATGTGCATTCTTTGCCACTTTTTCCCGTTTTCTGAAGTCCCATATCTGTCTCTCAAAAGGCTTCTGATCTCTGGCAAAGCCGGGACGGCTTTTCAGGTTTTCTCTCAGATAGAGATCATATACCATCTGGTCTTTTACCTGATCCATGGAAATCTCCGGCACATCCTCAAGAAATTCCAGCAGGATCTCATATCTTCGCATTCTTGTATGAGAAACATCACCATAGCCCTTTTCCATGTAAAAGCTGCCCAGTCTCTCATAAATCGAGAAAGCATCCTGGAAAAAGTTTTCCAGATATTCAAGTGTATTCTGGAATTGTCCACTATTATAATACACTTCCACCATATTTTCCACAGTTTTCAGCTTCAAAACATGGTCATAATCCAGCCACTTCGTGGAAAGTACCTCATAAGGCTCCTGTGTTTTGTATACAATACCATATTCCTTGCACATCTCCATCACATGGGAACCCTTTAACACCTTCAAAAAGCCCAGCTGAAGCTGCTGTGGTTTCAGTGCATAAACATCATTAAAGGAATGCCGGAAGCTGTCGTAATCTTCATAGGGAAGTCCTGCAATCAGGTCCAGATGCTGATGGATATTTCCAAAGCTATGGATTCTGTCAACAATTCCTTTCAGTTTTTCAAAATCCATAGTTCTGTGAATTGCCTTAATCGTGTCCGGATTTGTTGACTGTACTCCAATCTCCAGCTGAATCAGGCCCGGACGCATAGTGGACATTTCCTGCAGTTCCTCTTCCCTTAACAGATCTGCCGAAATCTCGAAATGGAAGTTTGTTACACCGTTATCGTGTTCATTAATATACTTCCAGATTGCCATTGCATGGTCATGTTTACAGTTAAAGGTACGGTCTACAAACTTTACCTGCGGAACCTTATTGTCTATAAAAAACTGCAGCTCTTTCTTTACTGTCTCTGTATCTCTGAAACGCAGTTTCTTATCAATGGAAGAAAGACAGTAACTGCAGGAGAAAGGACATCCTCTGCTGCTTTCATAATAAATGATCCTGTTCTTAAACTCAGACAGATCTTTGTAAATGAACGGAATACTGCTTAAGTCCATGATCTGGCGCCATCCATTATGTATGATCTGATCTTTGTCTCTGTAACAGATTCCTGTCATATCTTTCAGGTTCTGCGGATTTTTTTCCACATAATACCCGGCAAGTTCTTTAAATGTTTCTTCACCTTCCCCGACCATAACACCTTTAAATTCTGAGTTTTCTGTCAGGAATTTCTCCGCATCATAAGAAACTTCCGGACCGCCGGCCCAAAAGTCGGCGCCCGGAAGAATCTTTATCAGATCTGCCATCAGTTCTTTTACAAAAGAAAGGTTCCAGATATAACAGGACACGCATACCACATCAGGATGCTCCAGATAAATATCACGCATGATATCATCTTTCTGCTGGTTGATGGTATATTCCTTTAATACAATATGATCTGCGTAATCAGATGCATATGCCTGCAGATCATAAACAGCAAGATTGGAATGAATATATTTTGCATTGCATGCCGCTAATAAAATCTTCATAAATCTTTAGCCTTCCAATGCACTCTTCAGCTCTTCTTTGGAAGTAAGACCTACGAAGCGTTTCACTTCCGCACCGTCTTTAAACAGGATCAGTGTCGGAATGCTGACTACACGAAACTGCTGTGCAAGTGCCATATTCTGATCTACGTCTACTTTTCCCACTGCGTATCCCTCTTCTGCCAGTTCTTCCACAACCGGACCCTGACGCATGCAAGGTCCACACCATGTTGCCCAGAAATCTATAAGAACCGGTTTCTCAGATTTTAATACTTCTGTTTCAAAATTTGCTGTTGTAATCTCTTTTGCCATAATTCATATCTCCTTTGCTTATTCTTTATAAAAATTTGCAATGTAAGTTCTCTGGTTTTATAATATCAACACTATAACCCTGTTAAATTTTCAGTTTTTATTTTAGATTTTTTATTTTAAAGATCTTACATACTTCCCTGCATTAATACCTGCCTGTGCTCCCTCATACACAGCTTTCGCCACTTGAAGAAGCCCGCCTGTACAGTCACCTGCCGCATAGAGTCCCGGGATGGTTGTTTCCATATTTTCGTTAACTTTAATGTTTCCTTTTTCAGTAAGTTCAGCTCCCATCTGGCGGGCAATCTCAGTACTGCCTGCAGTTCCCATTGCAATAAATACACCCTCTGCAGGACAGAAATCATTTGCCTGCTGACCTGCTTCTGCCTTTATTTCCTCTGCCTGCACATCAGGTTCAAGACGGATTCCGGATACCAGATCATCGCCCTCTACAGACTGGATCTTCATTGTGTTTACACTGATATTTTCTTCAGGTGTAAATTCCGGTTCTTCACCGTTTGTATAAATGGTTACTGTAGAAGCAGTATTAGACAATTCCTTTGCTTCATGCATGGCGAAATCACCGTTTCCAAGAACTGCTACATCCTTGCCTCTGTAAAAGAAAGCATCGCAGATTGCACAGTAGCTGACACCTTTTCCCTCAAATTCTTTAACACCCGGGATCTTCGGTGCAGCGCGCTTACTTCCTGTTGCAAGAATCAGACTCTGAGTCTCGAATTCACCTTCTGTAGTTTTTACCACAAAAGTATCAAACCCGCCGACTCCCAGAACCTGTGCATCCAATATTCGTACGCCCAGTGCTTTCGCCTGAGCGATTCCTGTATCATATAATTCCTGACCGGACAGCGGATGTTCCAGTCCGTAATAGTTTTCTATTTTCTCTGCTTTTTCCAAAGCACCGATCCCATTATTGATCACCAGGGGATCCAGATTTCCACGAACTGCATAAAGCGCAGCGGAAATTCCTGCAGGTCCGGCACCTATGATTATCACTTTTTCCAAATTCTGTCACCTGCTCTCTGTTATTGTTTTCAATATACTGTGATATATCATCGTTACTGTTCACTCTGTTCTCAGTAACTTATTATCAGCTACTGTTACTATACTACGTTTTCTGAAAAAAATCCATGATTTTATTTGGATAATTTTGGTATAATTTGGTTAAATAAGTTTCTCGATTCAGCGACATAATAAATAAAAGCGAAGTGCTGTTCACTCATGAACCATGCATTTCGCTTTTATACATTATTTTGTATGATTTATTTATCCAACCAGAGGATATTTGTCTGTAAGTTCTTTGACGATTGCTTTTGCTTTCTCCCGGCTGCCTTCTTCTTTTAAAGTCATAGCAATTGCTTCTGCGATCTTGTCCATATCTTCCGGTTTCATGCCTCGTGAAGTAACTGCTGCTGTTCCGAGACGTACACCACTTGTAACAAATGGAGACTGGGGATCATTTGGAATTGCATTCTTATTGCAAGTAATGTTTACGTCATCAAGAAGATTCTCCATCTGCTTGCCTGTAACGCCCAGACTTCTGAGATCTACAAGCATCAGATGATTGTCTGTGCCACCGGAAACAATATCAATTCCTCTCTTCTGAAGCCCTTTGCAAAGTGCCTGCGCATTCTCAACGATCATCTTTGCATAATCCTTAAATTCCGGCTGAAGCGCTTCTTTGAAACATACTGCCTTGGCAGCGATCACGTGCATCAGAGGACCACCCTGAATTCCCGGAAATACTGCTTTATTAAAGTTAAATTTCTTTGCATTCTCTTCGCTGCTTAAGATCAGGCCGCCCCTTGGTCCACGCAGAGTTTTGTGTGTGGTTGTAGTCACAACGTCTGCATAAGGAATCGGGCTTGGATGCTGTCCTCCTGCTACCAGACCGGCGATATGAGCCATATCTACCATCAGATAAGCCCCAACTTCATCTGCGATCTCACGGAATTTCTTAAAATCAATGATTCTGGCATAGGCACTTGCACCTGCTACGATCAGCTTTGGTTTATTCTCAATTGCAATTCTTCTGACTTCTTCATAATCGATCACGCCGTCATCATTTACTCCATAATATACCGGCTTGAAGTAGGTTCCGGACATATTTGCAGGACTTCCATGTGTCAGATGTCCACCATGATCCAGATTCATACCCATTACAGTATCTCCCGGCTGCAGCATTGCAAAAAAGACTGCCATATTTGCCTGTGCTCCGGAGTGTGGCTGTACATTTGCATATTCACATCCGAATAATTCTTTCGCACGTTCGATTGCAAGAGCTTCCACCTCATCCACGCAGGAACATCCGCCGTAAAATCTCTTCCCCGGATATCCTTCCGCATATTTATTGGTAAGAGGGCTTCCCATTGCTGCCATAACTGCTTTACTTACCCAGTTCTCTGAAGCGATCAGCTCAATATGGGAATTCTGGCGTGCAAGCTCCGCCTCGATCAGATCTGCGATATCCTTGTCTGTCTTTGCTACGTCGTCGATTGAATACATCTTCGTGCTCCTCCTTTGTTATACGCTCAGTAATTATTCCGATTATAACCAATTCTATCCATCATGTCAATCACCAAAAGACATTTGTCCGCGCATCAAAAATATTTCATAGAATAGATCAGCATACTTATCCACAGTCATTTTGGGCAATAGAAAATTTTTCATAATTTTATTTTTTCGCAAAAATCGTAAAAATTGCTTGCATTCAAACAATCAATATGCTATTATAGGGCCTGTGATACACAACAGTTCACAGACCAAATGCCCAGATAGCTCAGTTGGTAGAGCAGAGGACTGAAAATCCTCGTGTCGCTGGTTCGATTCCGGCTCTGGGCATTTTTTGCTGCCCAAAATAGAATTCACAATTTTTTTGCCATAGCAAAATCCGGCAGAATTTCCTGTCTCCTATCGCATAGGTAAAGTAAAAAACTCTGCATCGCATCCCCGGAAATTCCCGGATGGATACGGTACAGAGTTTTTTTCATCGCATGACTGCCCAAGAAAGCTTTTCGTTTTTACAGATCTTTGATGACTTCCCATGCCTCATCATCAAATTTTCTGTCCTTGAAATAATACTGTTTATCTTCTTCTGTAATCTTTTTTACCACACGGCACGGATTTCCCACGGCAACACTCCAGTCCGGAATATCTTTTGTCACGACGCTTCCTGCTCCGATAACCACATTACTTCCGATATGTACCCCCGGCACAACAACCGTGTTTCCGCCAAGCCATACATTATCACCGATCGTTACCTCAATCCCATATTCATAAGCAGAATTTCTTGCTGCCGGATGAATTGGATGACCAGCGGTATAAATTGCAACATTCGGCGCCATCATACAGTTCTCCCCAATGGTAACCTTTGCCACATCGATAATCATACAATTATAATTTGCAAAGAAGTTTTTACCGACCTCGATATTTTTTCCGTAATCGCAGTAAAACGGCGGATTTACAAACGCTCCATCTGTTTTTTTCTTCGTTCTACCTGATTCATGTTTTTCCCTTTTCTCCTTTTCTTTGTGCATATTGTTTTCGACGATTGCTATAGTATCAAAGGGGGCTAAACACCTTTTGACCTCAACATTATGATATGTTATAATCATATTATCTAGAATTTAGCGTTTTTTCAATGACAATATTCCGTATTTTTATAATTATTGTATTTTTTAACAAGACGAAAGAGGAGCTTTTTATGGTCAATGATCCTATAACAAAAATCATGCGGGATGCATCTGAAATCGTCCGTTACGATGAAGTCGGCATTCCGCTTTCTATTCGGGAAGGACTTCTTTCCGCCTACCCGAATCACAGGGCACTTTGCCACTGGCATGAAGACATCGAATGGGTGTATATCCGCTCCGGACAGATGAACTATTATATGAATGGAAAACGTGTTCTATTAAACACCGGTGAAGCACTCATGGTCAATTCCCGCCAAATGCACTACGGATATTCCGAAAACGGGCAGGACTGCGATTTTATCCGTATTCTGTGTCATCCCAAAATTTTCATCACGAACAGTGTTCTGTACCAGTCGTATATTGCACCGGTCCTCTCGAATCCGTCTCTGGAATATCTTCATTTAAAACCGGAGTTTCCGGAGGATGCCGAAGCACTGCAGCTTTTTCCTGAAATTCTCCGCATTAAAAAAGAGCATCCGGCCGCCTATGAAATAGAAGCCGCCGCACTTCTATCGCTTTTATGGTGCCGTCTTTTGCGCAGCCATCCGATGATGCCAAATGAGGCGGCCGCAAAACCGAAGGAGCCGGATCTTCTCGTACAGCGTGATATGGTGTCTTATATTTACAGCCACTACAGCGAGTCCATCAATCTCGACGAAATTGCGGCCGCCGGAAAAGTCTGCCGCAACAAGTGCTGTCAGATTTTCCGTCGTTATCTGAACCAGAGTCCGATCGATTTTCTGAACCATTACCGCCTGGAGGTGAGCTGCCATCTTTTAAACAATACGAAACTGTCGATCGCGGAAATTTGTACTGCATGCGGCTTCAATCATCAGAGCTACTATTCCAAAATCTTCCTTCGTACCTACAGCTGCAGCCCCCGGGATTTCCGAAAACGCACAGAAGAGAAAACATCAGCCGAAGCTTCCGAAAAAGACTGATTTTTCTTCCATTTCGCATGACTCTGCGCAGTTACCGCGTTTTTTGGTCAAAGCGGATATTCGCAATCCGCTTCGCTACTTGCTCATAACCGAATAGCTGC
>OLRM01000045.1_pt1 | contig 143442 bp, 127 predicted proteins | sample 1643211 | NCBI WGS metagenome assembly OLRM01 (sample SAMEA3136690, study PRJEB25190) | human gut metagenome | biome: human gut; feature: human-associated habitat; material: faeces | place: Austria | collected 2013
CATGGATATCCTGCATCCAATATCCTTCACTTATATCCAATAAATACTGTTTAACTTCAATAATATCCTTATCTATAACTTTTTGATAACTTTGCTTTTTCATGATATCACTCCTTTAACTACTTCTATTATAGTAATTTAAAAAATTTTTATACCAAAAATAAGCTAATTAAAAACCGTTATTTTGGTTTTTAATTATTTTGTTAAAATTTGTCGTAAGAAAAACTAAGGAAATCCATTTCAGATAAAATGTTCTTCCTTAGCTATCAATAAAATATATTTATTTAAATTAGCAAAAAGTCTTCAATCCCTTAACAATTATGCGAGTCTTTTCTTAATAACAAAATGAATAATTCTTTCAATAAATAGTCCAAAAATAGATAAGATTAAACCAATAAAAACTAAATTTAATGTTATCGGTGCTAAATGTAATAAACCACTAAATAATAATACTGCACCATAAAAACCTCCAGCCATCATCGTACAGATAATAATTCTTAACATTGTAAAAGGATAACAAGAGCGTATTACCGCTGCCATAGAAATAGTTCCTAAAACTAAATACATTAATGTTACTAGTTCTAAATCATTTATTTTCCACATTGGTCCAAAAATCATGATAGCAATGAATAAAATCACAATACTTAGTGCATTACCAGCTGCTTTACTAAATACTTTAGGCAAAAAACGTCCAGTAATTTTACGAGTATCAGCTTCAAAAATCGTCATAAACGATGGCATTGCTTCAATCAATAAATCAATTAATGTAATTTGTAACGGAATAAATGGAAAGGCAGTATTACTGATTACACAAAACAACGATAATAAAATCGTATAAATTGTTTTGATAAAGAATACACCCGCTACACGCGTAACATTATTAACAACTTTACGTCCTTCGAGAAGAACATCTGGTAAACATGTAAAATCTGAATTTAATAAAACTACTTGTGAGATTTGTTTTGAAGCATCACTTCCATCAGCAATTGCAATTGAACAATCAGCTTCTTTTAACGCTAACAGGTCATTAACTCCATCACCTGTCATAGCTACATGATGACCATCATTTTTTAAAGCTTCGACAATCATTTTCTTTTGACTAGGAGTTACCCGACCAAAAATAGTGTAATTACGAACTACCTCTTGAATTTCATCATCATTTATCGTTGACATATCAATGCAACGTTCATAATTTAATACCCCTGCTTTTTTAGCAATTGCCATAACTGTATTTACATTATCACCAGAAATAATTTTCGCATCTATTCCTTCTTGATGAAAATATTCTAATGTTTCTTTAGTATTATTTCTAATTGTATCTGATAAAATAATCGCCATTAGTGGTTGTAATCGTGGCAACTCTTCTTTATCATCAACAGTCTTTTCAGTATAACCAATGGCAATCGCACGCATTCCTTGCAACATTAATTCATGAATATCTTCAGGCAGTTCACCAGAAATAATTTTTTCTGCTGCTCCTACGACGATGGTTCCTATACCTTTAAATTCAATCGCACTCCACTTACGTAATGAAGAAAATGGGATCTTTTTAACATATTCATAAAGATTATTTTCTCCAAAATAGCTATTCATCGCTTGAAAAGTTGCATTATTATCATCACTGGCACGCATATATGAGCCCATTACTTCATCGAGTTTAAAATTCTGAGTTGTTTCTAACGTATATGTTTTTTCGACCTTCATTTTTCCATCAGTGATTGTTCCTGTTTTATCTAAACACAAAACATCAACATGCGATAATGTCTCTAATGAATATAAATCTTGAATCAACACTTTACGTCTTGCTAAACGAGTCACTCCATTTGCTAACGACACACTAGTTAACAAGACTAACCCTTTAGGCAACATTCCTAATAATCCTGCTGCCGAAGAGACAACTGCATTAAATAACGTATCTTGTCGTAAATACATTGCTTCAACAAACAAAATAATTCCCAATGGGATTATCATAAAAGTAGTAACTTTTGTAACTTTATTCATTGAATCCATTAATTCAGAATTCTTCTCTTTAACTTTTTGTGCCTCTTTAACAATAGTTGTTGCATAATTACTATCACCAACATTTTTAACCCTTGCATAACATTTTCCAGAAACTACACTACTACCTGACAGCAGGTGCCCACCTATATTTTTATGAATCGGATCTGATTCCCCAGTTAATAGTGACTCATTGGCCTCAATCATTCCATGAATCACAGTTGCATCATTACATACTTGATTTCCACTTTCAAGAACTAAAACATCATCTAGAACAACTTCATTAATATCGACAATTACATGTCTGCTGTTACGAACAACCATAATTGTTGGCTTAGTTAAAATTGATAATTGATCTACTAGTTTTTTTGCCTTTACTTCTTGCCAAATTCCAATAACTGAGTTGGTAACAATAATTGCCATAAAAACTAAATTTGACCAAGCCTGAACAAATACTAAAGCTACAAATATTAAAAAATTCAAAAGATTAAATAATGTGCAAACATTATCTTTTATAATCTGCCCATAACTTTTACTGACAGGTTTACTAACTCCGTTAACTTGCCCCTTAGCAATTCTTTCCTGGACTTCACTATCATTTAAACCCACTTTATAATACATAGGTAATTCCTTTTCCATCTATTCCACCTCCGGATTTCTCATCATTATATTACACTTTGTTGAGCAAGCATATACACTTTACTAATTCTTAACATTCCCTTAACTAAAATAAAACAAAAAAGGATAACTAAGCGTTATCCAATTTTCGCGGTATTTTAACCTCATCATCAAGCTCTCCCTTTTCTTCCCAGTGAGCTTTTATTGTTTTATTGATTAGTAAACCAAACACTTTTAAATCATTTTGGCTAAAATAAACTTTGTTAGAAAATGGCATGGAACTTAGATATTCCATGTCATTTCTATATTTCCGTTGGCAATCTTGATAACTTTAACAAATGCGTCAAGCACTTTCTGTTTATCTTCAAAACTTGTTTCTTCCCATGTAGATACATGATTGAATATCATATTCAAAGTATCAGAAGATTGATTAACAGTCATGGATAAGTTTTCTTCACTTAATGCCCTGCGTTCTGCGTCAAGCTGTTCTACTTTCTCATTGATGTATCGCATAAGCACGCTATTTGCACCGGATACCTTTTCCACTAGATCATCAATTTCTTTATCAATCTGTGCCAATCGAATTTTGTTTTCATTTAATTTTGGATTTGTCTGTGTTGCGTTTTGTTCATTCAATCCCTCAAATTCTGCAAGTTTGCCTTTTATCTGTTTCAGTACATAGTTTTCTAATTCATCAGCATAGATACGACTTCCTGTACCTGAACACCCCAGTCCTTTTGTTATATATTTATAACTGCAATTCATATATCGAATGGACTTTCCGGTTTTCTTACTTACTCTTGATGGACTGATTTGCAATCCTTTTCCACAGTTGCCACATTTGACTTTTCCAACAAGCCAAGAACTCTTGCCTTTGTTGGTCGTTGCCATCTGGCGACTGTTCATACAGCGAAGTCTGCACTTTATCCATATATATGAGGAAACACGTCCCACATGCGGAGCAAGCACGACTTCTTTATCCTTGAAACTATTCCTGCTTTTGTCTTTCGATACCGTTCCTTGATACAGATAGCAGCCATTACCGCCTTCCCACAATTCCACAGGATTTGTGATGTTAGCACCTTGACTGTGAAAGAACTCATACAGGCTTAAATCTGCAATCGCATAAGATGGATTTGCAAGTATTGAACTAATCGAAGATACTGTCCAATATCCACCGCGAAGTTGGGGAATATCATGCTCTAATAGGTAATTGCGAATATCACTGACTGAATATGGTTCTCCATTTTCTTTGACACCCTCTGCATACAACTGATAAATCAATTCTATCTGCTGCATTTCTTCTTCAATAGGAAGATAGAAAGAAGTACGAATACCGTCAATTACAATAGGCTCTAACTTAAATCCATAAGGAACACGACCACCCATGAAAAATCCTTTTTTATTTCTAGAATAGTAGGCGTCGGTTACACGCTTTTGGATTGTTTCTCGTTCCAACTGTGCAAACACGATACAGATGTTCAGCATGGCTCGTCCGATCGGTGTTGATGTATCGAACTTTTCTGTTGATGAAACAAACTCAACATCATATTCTTGAAATACTTCCATCATATTGGCGAAGTCCAAGATAGAACGGCTGATACGGTCAAGTTTATAGACTATCACACGTTTAATTCTTCCGGCACGAATATCTCTCATCATGCGTTCAAAATCAGGGCGATTTGTGTTCTTACCACTAAACCCCTTATCTGTGTATGTCTGATACGGCTGACCGTGTGTTTCATACTTGCAGAAGTCAAGCTGACTTTCTACGGATATACTGTCTTTTTTATCAACTGATTGACGCCCATACAAAGCGTCATAGCGAGCTATATTATACATCATTTATCAATTCCTCTATGATGTATAGAATGAGTACCTCGCCCACAATCTTATTATATCGCGCATATTCTACACGTACAATCATAACTTTTGTGGGCAGGGGTACTTCTTGAAAATAGAATATAAATCATGTCCGATTTCTTTTTTTCGTGTTTCTTTCACTTCTTGCGACATCTTCGGTATCAAATGAGTAACCGTGAATTTCACATCGCCAAGCGTTACCTTTTCCTGCGTTTTTGAATATACTGTATGTTCCATACGACCAACTCCTTATATGAACAAAACAATATATCCTGTTTCTGCAAGTACCCTAGAGAGCAGACAGACGGCTTTGGAAAGCTCCGCTAGTATTTCAACTATTCCCATTCTTATGGGCAGAACCGCGCCATGCGGACGTATCATTATCCTGCTGCACAGGTCATGGCTGAACAACTTTTCCAAAGGCTGTTCCCAGATCAATATATGGTTCGCTCACTTTTGATAAAAAGGTCATGGCGTATAAAATCTAATGGCTCACTGTACAGCAAACGTGTCTGTCTGCTTTATTCAGTTTTCAAAGAACAATCGGCTTATCAGCCTATGAAAATCTATTGTTTTCAACAGACTTTCATAGAGTGATAAAACAATGGACAGGGGGGGAAAGAGAGAAGTGGTAAATCACACCCTGTTGATAATCACTACTTGATTTCTACTTCAAAGGCATTTATTTTTTGTATCATTGCGTTACGAACAAGACCTTTTAACTCTAAATCTACTGCTTTACGCACATTTCCATATTCGTCATACAGTTTTCGCATACAGCAGGCTGATATGTAGTTATCATAGAAATCCATAATTTTCTGGATTGCTTTTTCGTCGCCATTCGCTGCTAAAGAAATGAGGCGATAGGGCGGACACTTTGAGACATCTTTTTCCATTAGGTCATTCCCCCTTTTCCAAAATTTCTTTCATTTGTTGCAATGCACTTTTTCTGTTCCTGAGAGAAGTACGATCGGATATATCCAATATTTCAGCGATTTCAATATCACTCATTTCCATAAAATATCGCATAAGCAAGATATTTCTTTTTCTCTCTGACAACTGTTTTAGTGCGTTGCACAATTCTTCTCCATCAACCGCAACCTGCTCGCCATTAACTTGAAATACGGTTGTTTCTAATTCGTACTTGTCATTGACTGCAAAGGTCGCAACCATAATCGGCGGTAATTCACAGAAAGGAATTTCATGTCTATTTCTACGCTTTAATTCTCGTTCATAGTTTTTAATGGCTCCATCAATCACTTTCTTCATCAATGTGTCAAACTGTAAACGGATAGCGTCCTCAAAAGCAGTCGGTTTCATCATCACACCCCCTTTCTGCATTGTGCAAAAGTTGGTATCTCCCTCTTTCCGCATAACACTGTCCAGTGAGGCGTGATTTCCGACACTTTTTTGAAAAAAGTTAAAAAAGTTTTTCGGGTATGAAAAAAGCCCGCACAAAACATATTGTTTGTACGAGCCATGAAAGCCAAAACATATTCAATTTTTAATAGAGTGCTATTAGGTGGAGTTTGATTGTAGAGAACTGTTCTTAAAGCTTTCCATAATGCAAGCCCCCCTTTTTAGAACTTATTTTAATTTAACAATCACTTTTATAAGTCTATATTGGTTCTTATAGAAGTTTTACATATTCTTTTTTACAAATCTTTACCAAAAATAATACACAACTACATGAAAATACAATGCTCAAGATAATATAACTCCAATTAAAAAAAGATAAATTTACCAAATAACAAATTGATTGGCTTACGTCAACATTCACATAAGGCTGATTACTACCAATCATATCCATTACTTTAATCATGTTTAACGGAGATATATCATATAAGTAAGCACCTAACAAATACACCACAATTTTCTCGATTATTGATGGAACGATAAGGGTTAATGAATAAAACCCAATAGATTCTTGCTTATAAACACGGTATAGATATAGCCCCCCTAAAAGACAAGGGAATATTGCAAGACAAATTCGTAACAATGTATTATTTAAGTGAAGTCCAAACATAATAAACATTAAACGTACAAATAAATACACTCCTAAAATAATTAGCCAATCAATAACTAGAATTTTTAATTTTTCTTTTTTTTGTTCTTGCATTATACATTACCTCCTCAAAGAACTTTTAACTTTAGGAAAAAATAAAATTATAGTAACTCCACCATAGGAATTATTCTTTATTTCTACATCTATAGACAAATCATTTGCCATTTTTCTAACAAGGTACAATCCCATACCTGTTGAACGGCTTAAATAACTTCCAGTATTTCCAGTAAATCCTTTGTCAAATACAAAAGGTATATCTGACTCAGGAATATTGGAACCATTATCGCTGATAGACAATAAAATGTTTTCCTCATTTTGAGACTCCATAATAGAAAATGAAAGTATAGGAATTTCTTTTTTTGTAGAATACTTCACACTATTACTAATGACTTGTCCTAAAATAAACATCAATCCTTTTTTATCAGATACAACCACATTTTCGTTACCAGAATAGTTGATAGAAAATCCCGCTTCTTCAAGTAAAGTTCTGTTATCTTCAATAGATTCTTGACAAATTGATTTCAAAGATATTTTTTCAAAATAATAATCTTTATGAGTAGCTCCTAGTCGTGAAAAATAAAGTATCTGTTCTATGTCCTGTCGAGTTTGATCTCGAACATAAAGCATTCGTTGATGTACCATATTTGACATTTCATTTTTTCTATTATCTAACAATAAAGTCATAAGAGATACAGGTTTTTTAATTTCATGTGCCCAATTTTCAATATAGCTTTCAAAATCAGAAACTTTTACTTTTTGGTCATTTAAGTTTTCTTGTTGTTTTCTCAAATGATTTCCTAATTCGTTGATATAAGAATGAAAAACTATAGGAACTGTTTCTGTTAATAAATACTCATTTACCTCACTTGGATCAGATAAGAAATTCTTAAAGATAATATCTGCCTTATGATATTTTCTTATTGATATATTTAAGGGAATAACGATAACTAAAAATGAAACTAAAAGTATCAATCCAATATAGCTTACAAAATTATTAGGACAAACTGCCCAAATAAGAAATGTAAAAAACAAATCTATACCTAAAAGAGTTAAAACCCAAATACGATAAGAAGAAATATAGATACTAAGCGTTTTTAATTTTTTCATATATTCCATCTATCCTTTCATACGATACCCTTGACCACGTACTGTTTCTATACGCTGTTCAAGACCAAATCTAGCAAGAGTTTTTCGTAGTCTAACTAAATTCACTTGTAATGCATTATCGTCTATAAATTCATCTGTTCCCCAAAGTATATTGCAAAGTTCTTCTTTCGTTACAATATTGGGAGCATTTTTCAAAAGAGTAAGTAATATTTTCCCTTCATTTTTCGGAAGTATATATGATGTCTTTTCTATATATAAAGTGAAAGTATTAGGATCAAGTAGAAAACCTTTTCCATTAAGTAGGCCTTGTCCTACTTGTTCCTCTGTACGACGTAAAAGATTTTTAATTCGAGCAAGCAATCGTTCCATATTACATGGCTTTGTTAAATAATCATCTGCACCTAGACCTAATGCATGGAGTTCATCTTGTAACCTATCTCTAGCTGTTAAAATCAATACTGTACCAAGTTGCTTAGATTTTAACTCTTTACATAATTCAAATCCTGAATAAAAAGGAAGATTGATATCTAGTAAAATTAAATCTGGAGAATATGAAATTATACAAGATATTACGTTTTCAAAGTCTAAAATACTAAATACTTCATATCCATTCTTTTTTAACAAATTTTCTAATTCTTCTCTCATGTAAACATCATCTTCAACTATAGCAATTCGAGCCAATACAACATCATCGCCTTTCTCTTTAAAAATTTTAATTTTAAGAATTAGTTTTATATTCCATTTTACCTATTTCATGAATAGCTGTTTTGGCCACAGCTATTCCATAAACAACAATAACAAGAATAACAATTATTGACATAACAATCAATAATGGATAGGCATTTTCAGTTTGTGCACTGGCAGAATGCAAATGTTTTTGCATAGTATATAGTCCAACGGCCCCACTAACACATGCTAAAGATAAAGGAAGTAAAAAATAACATAAAACCTGTTGTTTAATGGATTGCTTAATCTGCTTACGGTTTGCGCCTAAAATGGATAAAGTTAAATATCTTGACTTTGTAGATTGCATTTGAGTTAAAAATTGTAATGCTAACAACGCACAGGCAATTATCAACAACATAAATCCCATATACAAATCAGTATAACTTCCTGAAACAATATAAAATAATTGTCTCCCAAAATTATTAAGATAACTTTCATAATATAATCCAGATGGTTTTAATAAATCTTGTGTTTCCATAATAGATAACATCAATCCTTTTTCTTTTACTAATTTATCTGGAATACAGAAATTCCAATAAACAGTAGTTGTGTTTGGATTTACTAAATATGAATACATTTCATCTGATACAATCAGTGCTGACATTATTTTAATATTTTCATCTGCAGTCAAACCTTTCAATGTAATATTAGATACAAGTGAATATGATTTACCCTTAATAGAAATTAAACCTTGTCCATTTGCTTCGCTATCAGACACAATATTATTTAATAATGATATGGTATCCTTTTGTGCCTTACCTAAAAAATCAGGGTTGATATAATAAATCATTTCTTCATTTTTTAGATTTATGTTTTTTTCACCAATAGCTTCTAATAAGCGATTATATGACGAAATTGGAATTATATGTGGAGATGTATTTGTATCAATACAACCTAAGAGGTTAAGTGAGGCTGGCTGATCTGGCCCAAAGCTATAACTAGTTGCTTCTTGTGTTGCAGGATCTAATACATCTGACGGTAAACTTTGAACCACCTTTTCTCTTAAAATAGACCAATCCACTGATAACTTTGAAGATATTTCTCCAATCTCCATTCGATTCAAATTTTCTACATAAGGTTTTAATTCTTTACTTGAAAGACATTGCTGAACAGTTTGTTCTTCTCCAACTATTGTAAAATCATAAACTGATGATTCTTTTGTCAATTCATTTCCATTTGAAATAATACGCGTTGAACCGTCAGCAATAAGCATAATAGTTAACATCATTAAAATAGATGCAACACTAATAGAAATATATTTATAAACTACATTCTCCTGTAATTGTCTTAAAGTAAAAGTATAAAGGCTCTTTGTTGATTTATGTTTTTTAGTTGTAGCCATAACACTCAAAAGCCTTGCTGTTCCCTTAATAAATAAAATAGTACCAATAATTCCTAATACCACAGATATAAATAAAATTATAATTCCATCGGTAAAATGAGATAATACTATCCAATATGCTACAATTAAAAATACACACCCTAAAATAAGAGATAAAAAACTTATATAAGTATTCCCATTCCAATGCTTTTTTGCAATTTCTCCATAAAGTAATTGATACAATTCTTTACGAAATAATTTACCGCATAAAAGAAATAGCGCTACTGATTGAATCAGTAAAAATCCTAATATTGTAAATATCACTGCGCTAATCGAAAAGCTCGATTGATGAACAATGATACCGTACCCTACTAAGCGAGCAGTCGCAATACTTGTAATCTCAGATAAAAACATACCACTAAGCAAGCCACCAAGAAGAGCTAAAAATGACGTAATAATTCCCTCTACCATTATCTGAATGAATAAATGTTTCTTAGTCATACCAAACATTAAATAAAGTCCTAATTCTCGACTACGACACTCTAGTTGATATTTATTTGCGAAAACTACAAGAAAAAATACAAATAATAATACACAAAAATATACTGTAGGCATTAAATTAGTAAGCAAACGTTGTACCGCATCACTTTCTATTTCTCCTAAAAAACGAATAACATCTTGTTCTTTCAAAGAGAGAATTATATAAAATGCTGCTACCGCAATAACCATTGTAAAAAAATAAATTAAGTTTTCATTTCGACTTCTCTTTGAATTTCGCCATGCAAGTTTATAAAACATTAGCGCTCCCTCCTCCTAATTGCGCCATTACTTGTAATATTCGAGAATAAAAATCTTCTCTTGTTTCTTCAAAAATGTTACGACGCAACTCATGAAAAATAACTCCATCTTGAATAAACAAAATACGTGAGCAAAAACTAGCTGCATTTGGATCGTGAGTAACCATTAAAATTGTATGTTCTTCTTTTTGGTTAATCTCAGATAATTTTTCCATCAGTAACCTTGCTGCTTTAGTATCTAATGCTCCTGTTGGTTCGTCAGCTAAAATAATGTCAGGATCAGAAATCAAACATCGAGCTGCAGCAACGCGTTGTTTTTGTCCTCCAGACATTTGCGATGGAAACTTTGAAAGGACATCAGTAATACCTAAAAAACTAGCAATCTCATTTAATTTTTTTTCTGCAGTAACCATTGCTACATTATGAATAGACAATGGTAACAATATATTTTCTTTACCTGTTAAATTATCTAATAATGCAAAATCCTGAAAAAGATAACCTATTTTATTACCTCTATATTCAGATAATTTAGTTCCATCAAAAGAGCTGATATCTACTCCTGAAAGTAAAATTTGCCCAGAAGTAGGTTTAATTACTGTTGCAATACAATTTAATAATGTGGTTTTTCCTGAACCACTAGCTCCCATAATACCTAGATATTCACCTTTAAGAACATCAAAAGAAATTCCATTAAGTGCTTTTGTAGACACACCATCTTTGGAATAATATTTATGTAATTTTCGTACTTCTAATAATTTTTCATAACGACTCATATATAACACCAGACCTTTCTTATACTTTATTATAATTATAATAAGTAAAGACAAATCACACCACTTACAATTCATGTAAGGTTTCTATATTTTAATTAAGTGGTAGTGCGTACAAAACACTACCACTTAATTTTATCCTACGATTTTCCAGTTACTATCCTTATGAACTACCAATTCATACTGTGAAATCTGTTCTGCCTTTGTTAAATTATCCAAGTATTTCACAGATACATTCACTTTGATATTCTCGCCATCTGTTGTAAATACCGGATTGATTAACCCTGCAAACTGATATTCTCGCTGCACTGGTTCCATCACATTTTCTTCCACATAATAGGCAAGTTCTTTCTCTGTTGCAGTAGGATATAACTTAAAGAACGTTTCTAAAAATGCGGTAGCGTCGCTAACTGTATCAGCGTCCACCTGACTGACATTTTCTACTGCCTTTGGTTCATAATCTGATGTTTCCATCATAGGCGCTAGGGTAGGGTTTTGTACGATAATCATATTTCCCTTTGTATCTACATGAACCGTAACCATGTAGGAAGAATGCACACTTCTTGTTTGGTCGCCCTCTTTAATATTCTGAACAACTTCATACAGCACCTCATATTCATCATTGCCGGATTGTTCCACATTCCAGATCAACACATCACTAACGGTCGAAGATGTTGGTATATCCGTCCTGATGGTATCCACATTTAATACCTGTAATTCCTCTGTCAGATACTCATTGATAGAAGCGGTTCGCTTCTCCAATGTTTCTTTGCTGTTATCCCATGTGTAATAAGCCTTACAAAAATTCTTGACGAAGTTTTCTATCCCATTGGTATCATTTAGTCGAAGTTGTATCGTCTCTTTTTCATGGACTGTGTGCATATCAATGGCAGTAAAATTCTTATATACTCCAAAACTGACGCTCACGACCAGCACCGCCCACAAGGCAATCACAGATTTTTTATGCGTTCCTACTTTTAAGGTAGGTATCTTTTTTTCTTTCATTTCTTGTTTGTTTTCTGTCTGTTTCTTTTTCTTCCATTTCATTTAAAAATCCTCACTTTCTATTGTTTTACACGTCCAGCGCCAATCAAATGTTGCTGCCAGTAACTACTTGTCAAATCGGTATATCCAATCCCGGAACTTCCTGCATGATACATCTGTGTTGGTGAAACAAAGATACCAACATGGGTTACATAACTTCCTGCATTGTAGGTACTGTGAAAGAACACCAGATCGCCCGGTTTCGCCTGTGCAATCGGGATATGCTGTGTTGCGTCATATTGTGACTGTGCTGTTCTTGGTAAAGAAATACCTGCCTTTCCAAAACACCATTGTGTCAGTCCGCTGCAATCAAAGGAAGTTGTTGGAGAAGAACCACCGAATACATACTCCCAGCCGCTATACTTCAAGGCTTCATTCATAATCGCCTGTACCGTTTCATCATCAAACTGCGTGACATAAAGATACTGATTGATAAGTTCCACATAAAATTGATTGCCATAACTATATCTCCAGCCACCGTTCTTTTTTACAGCAATCGGGTTCGTATAAGTCACTTTCTTTCCGCCGGATTTATCTTTCGCAAAATTTTCAGCCAAATTGTATGTATGCTTTTTTCCATTGTCTGCAACATATCCCACATAGCCACCGCCAAAGTTATAGGACTGTATCGCCACATTGATGTCGCTTATTCCTTGTTCTTTACAGGAAGAAAGCAGAGACGCAAAATATTTGCACCCCTGCTTGATCGAACTTTCTGTATCTAAGGAATTAGGCGGTAACCCAAGACTTTCCGAACTCTGCATGACATCTTCTGCCGTACCGCCACTTTCCACCTGTATGATAGCCAATAAAATATTGACATACTCGGATATACCGTATTCTTTGGCATACTTTTCCACCATAGGCTGATGTTTCAACACCTCTGCGGATAAATTCATTCCGGTAATGCCGGAAGAATAGTCGCCACCACTATCATTATTATCCGCACTCACAAGTACACCAAAGAACAGCGTTACCGCCAACAGAAAAGGGAATAGATTTCCCAATAGTAACACCTGTTTTAATCTCATTTTATCTTCTGTCCTTTCTTTGATACGACCTTACGGTTTGTTTCTTTATGTACTTGTGATTTTTTCACTACCTGTACCGATTGCGATTTTATACTGTGCCTAGTTGCACCATCATTTTGATGGTTCTTCTCATAAGAGGAGAGTGGTCTTACTTTTTCAATCTGTTCCACATTCACTTTCTGCTGACTTTTTATAGCCGGTGTATTTGATTTTTTGCTCATTACCGGTCGTTTGACTTCCTGTACTTTTGACCTGTTTTCTGACACATTTTCTTTGGAAACAACCACCGGTCTTTCATATGTTTTATGATTTCCAGACTGCTCCTGCATTTTTTGTAATGCTATACGCTTATCTGCAATGGTCTGTCTATGCTGTTGACGTTTTTCCTCACGACCGGATTGCCTGTGTTCTCGTTCCTGCACAATGCCGCGCTTAAAATCAGAAACACTTTCCTTTGCCTGCTGCGTTGCGGAATAAACCGCATAAGACGCCTGTATTGGCATATCCTTGATGTTTTCACGAACGGCACCGACTTTCTCTTTCATTTTGTTTTTCGTATCCATAACGGCGCCTACCACAGCACCGGCTTTTTTCGGAATATCTCTGAAAGGGACTTTGGAAACATTGTTGCGAGAACGCTGTTCATTTGCCTGTGCATACTGTTTTCCTGCCATACTTCCGACCATCGCCCCTGTACCAGCCGCAACACCTAAAGAGGCTGCTCGTGTCATTCTTCGTTCCATTCGTCTTGCCCGATGGCGCATAAACATATATGGTCTATGAAAGATACGGCGTGCCACTCCCTGACTGTCGTTGGCATTTAGACTAAACATATTCATCAGATCGCCCAATTTCATATAGATACCCGCAAAACATACAATCTGTAAGAACGCAATCATAAAGAACGGATAGTCTGTGGAAATGTTATAAAACATACTGGAAATGCTAAACGCTACCGTTACAATAAGCGTAATACCTGCCCTTGTCATAATCGTATTGAACACACGCACGATTGCCTGTTTTGTCATGCTTGCATATCCCGGTATCATGGAAAGCAGGAAGCTGATAGGTAAAAACATAGCAAAAATAATGAAAAGTATCTGACTGAAAATCATAATGCCTGTAAGCAAAAACACAAAAATGGTAATTCCCAAATTGAAGAACAAAAGGAAAAACACCATGCCTAAACGATTGATGACCTGCGGTATCGTAAGGTTGGTGTTGTCATTATCTTCAATTTCTGTTTTCACAATTTCTTCTCTTGTTTTTCCATCTTCATCATCAGGACTTACGGATACCAAAGACTCCACGCGTTCTGCACCAATTTCTTCCTTGTTGGAATTTCCAAACTGTAACAGCAGCCACGGCTGTTCCACCTGAATAGAGAATAGGTTGTCGCGTATCAAATCTATACTGTCTTTTCCCTCACTGTCTGAGTTTGGAAGCATGATTTTTGTACCTAAATCAAGGGCTGCAGTACTCACATCACTGGAAAACTCATTGACTTTTTTGATATAGTCCGGTGCGTATGTAATAAAAGACGCCGATAATAAAAACACCACCACAAAATTGATAACGGCATGAAGTGCCTTGCTTGTTTCTCGCTTTATCAGTCCGGTATAAGCAACATAAATTCCTACGATTAAGATAATCAGTAAAAGAAATCCCACATAAAATCCTGTCGAAGAAAACCCATTCTGCGTGACACCTGCAAGTGTTTGTATGCTTTTTCCGATACTGTCTGCCATATCGTTGATAAAATCCAGTTTATAGGCTTCTTGTACGACATAGCCTGTGGCATTGCTTAAATATAGACTGATTGTCCAAATGAAATTGGTAATACAGTAAAGTCCGTACTGCACACTTTTCCCAATCCCATCAAGCCAGTTCCACGGCAGCCACCCCCATGAATTATCCACATAAAAATCTAAGGTATAGTTCTGTAACGGATACTTTGAGTATAGATTTTCTGCACTGACCGTATCATCAACTAATCCCGCCGCCTGTGCCACCGTTCCAAGTAAAGAGAGCAGTATCAGCGTTATCCCAATCACAAGAAACGTCATTTTAATAAAACGCAATACTTTTTGTTTTGTCATATATCGTTTGATAGACTTGATATTCTTTTTTGTTATTTTTGAAACTTTCCATCTTTCATTCATCACACCACCTCGTCTCTTGAAACCGGAGGTCTTGTATCAAAGGCATGGAGCAATTCTTCAAAAACAGGGTGTATCTGTACCACACCGACACGGCCATATAAATCCTGTAATAAACATTGTCCGTTTTCCAGATCACGCAAGCGTTTCTGATTGTTCTCGTCCTCTTTATCAATCCCGAAAAATTCTAAAGTCTGTTTTATCTCGTTGATGTCGGTACTGCGAAAGGCAAACTTCAAGCCTATATTGTTTTTCAGACTTTCTTTTGATACATCATAAGCAGACTGGGTAACAAAATAAACACCTGACTGCATGGCTCGTCCGGCACGCACCAACTTGTTAGAAAGTGTTTCTCCCTGTGCGACATTGAGGAAAGCCCATGCTTCGTCCAAATCCACAATCTTAAAGATAGAACGGTCGCTGTGAATAAAATCTAAGGCAAAGGTAGAAATCACAATCAGCATTGCCACCGACAACAATTCAATGGTCGTGTATTCCTCAAAAGAAGTATCTTTATCCGGCAATACCAAATCTGCCACCTGAATGATATTCAACTGATTATCCAAACTTATGGCATTTTCAACTGAACCGTCCGAGAATAACAGTTGTGCAAAATCATAATCAACAAAACTTTCGATATGGTCTGCGATATTGTTTGCGATAACCGTTTCTTCTTTTCTCAGTTCTTTTATTACATTCAAAAGTCCTCTGTGCTCACTGTCTTTCACATTTTTGATAGCGCGAATCAGTACCGGAAACTTTTCTCCGTCACGGGTAGAAATACCGGTTAAAAAAGTCAGGATTTCTTTTGCCAAAGTCGCTCCGTCCTCTACATCTTTCATAATGACAAAGGGGTCAAGAAGCCCTGCGTTTTCTTTATCACTTGTCAGATTGACAATGTTTATCTCGTGAGCAATTTCCGGCAACGTCTGTTTCCAATTCCCGCGCTCACTCTTTGGGTCTAATATCACTGCCTGTCCGCCAAACAGCACAGAGTAATACACAAGCAGATTGTTACAAAAGGACTTTCCACCGCCAAGACTTCCGATAAAAGCAGAAGCAAGCGCATTGGTAACCGTACCTTTCACGCCTTGACTGGCAAGTGAGGGTTGGAGATACACATTTCTTCCCGTGTCTACGGAATAGCCAATATAAATGCCTGTGTTTTCTCCCAACTGTTGCGTAGCGCCAAAGCCAAGCCCTGCCAAGAAATCACTTTTCACATACTGCACATAATCATTGATGTATCGATTGCTCGCCGGTAAAAATTCAGAATGAAGTCCAAGCATATCTCCGGCAGGACGTACCAGTTTTACACTCAAATCGTCATAAAAATCTTTCACTTCATCAGCACGCCTTTTTAACTCGTCCAGATCATCAGCACAGACACGTACTACATAAGATAACTTATACATGCTTTCTTTTGTCTGGTCTAAATCTGTTTCCAATTCGTCCACACTATCTAAAGCGTCCACCACATTAGAACTTGTTTCACTACCGGATTGAAAGGCATGGTTATCCAAATCTTTCAATTCCTTTTTCTTATTGCGAACAGTAGATAATGCTTTTCTGTTTTCCACGATTTCCACCGTCATGGAAGTATCCACCGGAAACGTGAACTGTTGCTGCTGATAATAGAAGATTTCACTTGATGGAAAGTCCAATTCCCCAACAATAGCATGAACTGTAAAATAAGTAACATAGGTTTCACTGTCCTCGTGTTCTAATCGTAAATGTCGCTGGTTTTCTTCTATAAGACATCTTGTCGGTCTTATCAAGTCATACGTTTTTATCAGCGTTTCTTTTTTCAGTTTCTTCTTTGGTAAAGGGTAGTCATATTCTTCATAGACAATCCCATCTCTGCCATACAAGTGTTCCAACAAATAACCAAAATCACTCACTTCCAAGCGTCGCACCTTAAAACGTCTGGAGATTTTATTTTCCAATAATTTTTCCATCTTCATGTAACGGTTGATTTCATCATTTGGCATGGAAACAAAATCGTTCATCAACGCATGGTTGACTTCATGGAGAAATTCTTGAAACGTCAGCCACACCGACTTCTTGATATTTTTGAGATTGAGTGTTTCATCAGGCACCATCAACTTAAATCCAAGAAAGAAACGATAATCAACTTGCGTATCGCCAATCATGGAAACAAGCGCGTCCGTCTGTTCATCAATCTTTTGGATTGCCACATCACGAAGTTTTCCGCTCACTAATTTCTTTGACTGCTCCTGAATATTCTTAATCGAACTTTCCGTTGCAATCTGAAGCGCATGGATTTTACCCTCACGGGATTGTGCAATCAGTTGGCGGAAATTGTCATGCACAATAAATTTTTCTTCCGCAGATAGAAAAGAATAGTTATAAGGTATCAATTCATAATAGGCGAATACCTCATTGTCCTTGTTCCATACAAGGTTGTTATCCATATATTTAATCGGGAACATACTTCACACTCCTTACTGCCGTAATCGTTTCATGGAATTTTTCTGTACGCAGTTTTACGGCTTTTCCTGCATACGTTACTTTTGGCCGAAAATAAAAACAAAGTTGTGATTTTAGAAAACTGTATGGTTTCTTGCCGTCAAAAGTCTTTTGACTCATAAACCAAGTGAGTACTACCGGAATACCAAAGTATTTGAGGAAAGCACCCTCAATCATGGAAAGCGGTGGTATATCCGCAAATACAATCACGATAAATTCCGTAATCACAAACCATGTAATCTGTGTAAAGGTAACAGGAAACGGCAGGTTAAAATCATTGATAGCATATAGCACTTTTTCCACGTTCCATATTCCTGTATAACTTTTGATTTTCTTCATATCTTTTTACTAAAACTCCTTTCCGTTTTGTTTTTATAAAGGAATGGACAGCCATATTTCAGACTGTCCGTATCCGTTCTTCTTTTAATCAGGTATCTCACACATACCGCGACTTGTGGAAATGAAGTGTCCAACCATATCCAGCATGCGCCCATAGGCCTCATAGTCAATATAATCTTGTAATTGTGAGGGAATTTCTCCAAGCGTCTGCAATTCATCAATATAGTAGTAGGCAACGTCCGTCATGGTTTCACAGTCTGGGTAAAAATAAACCTCGTCCTTATGTTCTGCCACTTCTTCCAAAGAGCCGTAATGTCCGACAAACTCGTCCAAGCATTCCACAATGTACTCCGGCAAATCTTCCATCATTTCATACATTTGGTTCAGTTCCGAAATAGAAACATATTCCCCGATTTCCATAGGGAAGTTGTCAGTATCATGGATTGCATATTCTTCGTAGTTCTCATTCAAACCAATCTTTTCTTTGACATCTTCTTCATCAATGGGAAAAGAGAACCAAGCGCCGACTAAGTAACCCTCATTGTATTTTCCAAGATTTGCGATATATACCTGCATATCATCAGTCATACATACCACCTCATTCCTACGGCAACTGATAGATACCGTGCTCTGTTTTGAGGAAACGTCCGTTTTCTTCCAAATATCCGGCAAACTTTTCTAAATCCATATAATGTATGGCTTCTTCTGTGATGGAATTGTATTCTATCATTTTTCGCCTTGCCACCTCGATCATGCTTACAGCACCCTCATAAAAATGGATTGCATGATGATAGGCATGGAGTAAGTCCAAACTCGGCAATCGTTCCATCAGTAACTCACAATCTAACTGCATAAAATAAGGAAGCGTAAGAAAAGTATAGAATAAATCATTCAGACGCCAAACGCTTGTATTTTCTTTAATATCTGTCTTGAATGGTACATCGGTTTCAATAATGCGATACGCATCATTTTCCACATCAACACCCAATTTTTCTAATACATCTTCTTCATCAATAGGTAAGGTAAACCACTCTTTTTTCACTTCTTCATCGGGAAGTGCACTTTCAATACATACACGTAATTCTTTCATACTCGTTTTTGACGTCCTTTCTGCTGTTTGATAACAGCCTGTAAAGTGTCATAGGATAGTCCAAACACATAATTGGAAAAATCCTCTAACTGCTTTTTGTCATACTGGGAAAGATTTTGTTTTTTCAGTTCTTTCCAAACAATTCTCTTGTGAGAGGGCAGGTCGGAAATGTATTCACAGCCGACTTTTGCCTGCATATCCTTAAAAATATCGTTCATATCATCACTCCAATCTGAAATTTAGGCATAGAAAAAGCAGTCAATCTAAAAGACCAACTGCTTACTTCCATCACTTATGCGCCGATAATCTTATTAAACAGTTCCAAAAGCACATCTTTCACACCACCGGCGTTGAATACCAATCCAACCGCAATCAAGGCAACGATTAAGAAACCGATCAGTTTGGAAAATTCTCTCTTAAATCCTAAATAAATACCGATTACTACGATTGCCATAAGCACCAAAGATTGTGCGTTGCTTAAAAACCATTGATACAAATTTTGTCCGAAATTCATTTACTGTTCCTCGCTTTCTTTCATTTCTTCCACCATATTGTCAGCGTCCTTGCCGACTTGTAATATACACATCAGGACTACACCGATACCCATACCAACGGATACCAGCAGTAAATCCTTAAAAAATACCCACATCTTCCTCATTCCTTTCTTTCAAAACGATTTCTTCTATCATTGTTGTCTGCTGACGGATAATCTGCTCATGTTTTTCTGTCAGTTTTGTGTACTGGCGTATTTCTTTTAAGTAATTGACACCTGTTTTCTTTGCGATTTCTTCCAGCATAAGAAGTGTCGGGTCAACCTGTCTTGAAATCCAGCGTAATGTTTTCCCTAACGTGTATGGCTCCGGTTTTGTTGTCAATTTCAAAGGCGGTCTGCCTTCGCCGATAAACCAAGCCCATTTTTCATTCAGTTTCCACTCGCTGACTGGCTTGTTTTCTTCCTTATCTACAAATCTCACATAGCGGTTGATGATAGAAAATGCCGTTCTTTCTACATCATAATAGGTCAGCAAATCACGCACCGCATAATAGGCACGTTCATTTTTTAGTCGTATCTCGAAACGATTTTTCACAGGCGCTTCTTCTAACGGAATACCCGCCTTGATGTACTGCTCATAGTTCTTTTCATAAATGCAGAAGTACACTTCACTTTTCATAGAGCCGATATACATGGTTATTCCCATTTCTTTGTGATTGCGTTCTCGCTGATGGGAAATCTCGCCGGAAGCATAGAAGCGGAAATGGCGAAATACCGAAACACATTCATCATTTTTACACTTTTCAATCAGTTCCGGTATATCGAGTATTCCGGTTCTGTCATTGATTGCCAAATCCAAGCGTTTCATAATGCCACCCTCAACCAAGCAGTCCATCAGAAAATCATACCAACTCCGCTCCTGTGCAAGCAGATAACTTTCCATCTGCCGACAGCCTTTGCCTTTCAGTTCCAACAGCACACCTTTTTCTTCATCAGCAGAAGTATAAACAAAGACATCGCCGATATAGTATTGTTCCGTGTAACTGAAATACGCCCAATCCTCATGCAACATATACTGTATGTTCAGTTTCAAAACATCTTTGATGATATGCTTTATATCCATTGTGGGAAATCGAATACGCACATAATCAAACAAAAGAAATAGCGGTTCGTCAGGATTGAATTTCTCTAAGGCTGTCAATAATTTTTCTTTCATTTCTAAGGTCAGCGATACCTTGCCACTTTCAATACGGTTTAAATGTTCACGGCTGATACCTGCCATAACCGCAAGCCGTAACTGTGTAACACCATATAAGGTTCGCTTTTCCTTAAATGCTTCTAACCACTCTTTATCATTCAGTTATTATCACTCCCATCTTATAAAATGTGATATTTTACAGGCATTATCACTTTGCCTTGAAACAAGCAAAAGTCCACTGTTTATCAGTCTTTTACGACTTTTTTGGACTGTTTCCTGTTTTTTTGTGCCCCTCTGTTAGATACCGAGGGGCAATGACGGTGGCGCAGGGCAAGCCCTGCACCACAACACGCCGGTCTGATGCGGTCTTGTACGCGCTGCTGACCGCGACCGGCTTTGTTGCTGTACGTTCTTCTTGCATTGTTTTCGTTATTCCACCACATTGTCATTATCCTTTCCTTGTTCTTCAAACAGAACCTGCCTTTTACTTGCAAGCCTGCCAATCTCTTTTAGAAAATCGTGTCCTTTTGGTACTAAAGGTGTGTAAAACTCCGATATAACACTTGTACCCACATCACAGTAGCCACGCCCTTTGATACGCTTTTGAAAAAATTTCTTTTTGACATCAGAACCGAAAAGCATACCATAACCAAGTTCGCTCATACGCCCCAAACCAACACGAAAATTAAAATTATCACGTATTCCATCTGTAAAATACTTTGCGTCCGGTCTTTGACACGCCACAATGAGAAAATATCCTACCTGTCTGCCAAGCATGACGATCTTCTTTAACTGACTTAATAAACTCATGCTTTCCTTAGCGCCTAGCATTTCAAAAAATGCCACATATTCATCAAAGATAAGAAAGTGAGGCGCTAGTCCTAAATACGCATAGTTTTCGCCTGTTTTATAGTTTGGGTGCTGTTTCATTTCTTCGCTGCGTGAAACCATGCCGTCATAAAAGGAATTGACACAGGCAATCATTTCTTCCTTTGTATGATAGACATTCGGCATAACTGTTCCCAAGTCCGCAAGGTCAGCATTCTTCGGGTCTAAAATAAAAAGCACCGCATTAGTCTGTAGCAGCGTTTCTATGATAGTCAGCAAAAAATAAGTTTTTCCGCCACCGGTACCACCGGCAATCAGAGCGTGGGGAAGTGCGTCATACTCCCAAATAAGATTTTTCATCAGTTTTAGTCCGCCATGCTCCACCTTGACTTCCTCAATAGAAATGCGATTTGCGACCATATCATAAAGCAGGGTATATTCAATATATCCGTCATGCAGCACCTTATCTGTCATTTCACAATACAGTCCGCTTTCCAGTTTATCTTCCAGATTGAGAAGCTGCTCCTGATACTTTCCCATAGAGATTTCACATTGGATATACAATAACCCATTTTTCATCTGATAATAGATTTTAGGAAACCAAATAATCGTTTCTTTCGTAGAAGACGGCAAGTCTGTGAAAAATCCGCTTTGTTTTGCCTGTTCTGCTTCATACCATTTATTCTCCAATATCATGCGCGCCAACTTTTGCCGATGGACCATCTTCTTGAAACTGTCATAGCAAAACCGATAATAGAGAAAAGCGACCAATGCACAAACACCAGCCGCTATCAGTAAGGTTATGAAGTTGTAGGAAGAAAGGGAAAAATCCATCTTTGTGAGATTGAAATTTTCCCAATCAGTATGGACAATCTGTTTGAAGTTGAGTAACGCCACAATACATAGGAACAGCAGTATCAAAGTACCCATACAAAAACGATAGACTAAATACTGATCGCTTGCGCGGATACGATTTCCTTTATATTTGAATAAAGCCATACCTACTCCTTATCTGCCTATTTTTTAGGCGCTGCATTTGGATTGTTTGGTGTCTGTCCTTTATTCTTTAATACAAGGTCGTCGCACTTGATGTACCAGTCAATATCCGCACCGCGATAAGTCGCATTTGCAACCGTATCCGCCACCGGATTGATAAGTTCCACTTCCGCGTTATACTCAAAATCCCTCAATGGAATATTTGCCGGTACAGACACCTGTATCATACGTCCTTGTTCACGACATTTCAAATCATAGGTTCTTTCCTTGATTTCTTCGCTGATTGTTCCGTCCTCATTTTGCACATGAACCTCACGACGCAAGGCAGAAAACTTCAACTGTCCAAATGTTTTTTCTTTATCAATTACAATTCCGTTTGCTAATCTCATAGTCTAAAATCCTCCTTTATTTGCTTTCCACCGGTAACATATCATCAGCCAGTAAGATATAGTTTGTAAATCCGCGCCCATTGATGTTATAGCCATCTGCGGTAATACGTGGGTTAATGAGTTTCACTTTCTGTTCCGGCTGAAAATTCTTTTCTCCAGCCTTTGCCGGAAGTGTTACCACAATATCATCGGCACGCTGCACATCAGAGTACAGGTTATAACTGCGGCTTACAACCGTCATTCTGTCATTGACTCTCTGCTGACGGACTTCGTTTTCGCCAGCAAATTCCAAGTTTCCGAAAGTCTGCGCCATGTTCGGCACTACAAATTTTAATTCCATATATGTTTACCTCTTTTCTTTCTATATTTTCTATTTTTCCTGATAAAGCAAGGGGACACTACATTTCCCCATACCCCTTAGTGTACTGTTTTTTCTCATCACTTTTTTTCAAAAACTGACGACAAAGAAACAGTTTCATAAATGACTTGTGTAAATCATTCAACATCTAGGCGGTGCTCTTGATCGTTTTCTCATTTTCTCAATCCTCACTTTCCTTTAAGACTTCTGTAATCCCTGCCATGATATGTTCTGCACAAGGAACAGCAATCGCATTTCCCAACGCTCGCCATCTTGCATAGTCGCTGTTGATAGTTCCTGTATTGCCATACTTTGTCCAATCGTCCGGCAAGCCCATAAGCCTTTCGCTTTCAATCGGTGTCAGATAACGGATAAATCCCTCTTTTTCTTCGCCCTCATACCAAAAGGAAAACACCCCCGGACCACCGGCTAATAAGGTGGGAAAAGGGTCATTTGGCCGTCCAAAACTTCTGACGAAGCCTTGCGTGTCCTGATGTTTTGCACTCCCTCTGGTTCTTCTTTCCTCAAAGGGACATAGGACTGGTATTTTCCCCCTTGCTTGATTAACAGATATTCGATTTCTTTCGCCGGAGGACAGCCAGCTCTTTCGGCTAGGGTCAATATGTGCGTGCAGTTTGTGGGGTTTAAATAATATTTCTGCGGCACGCTGTCCTCTAAAATCCGCCACGACGAAGATACGTTTTCTTCTTTGAGAGAGGGTGGGTTCTCCCCAATACTGAGCGTCCAAGAGTCGCCAGCACACATCAACTTTACCCCCTCGAACCATTCCGGCGTTTGCCCATCTTCGAGAAGCAGGCATTGGAATTTCGGTATCTGCGAACGACTCCAGCACGGCTCTAAAGTCCAACCGGTTGTTTGAAGAAAACGCTCCTCTAACGTTTTCCCAAACAGCGATAACTGGATATTTGCCATCAGTAGCACACCTCATTTCCTGTATGATACGGATTGCATGATGAAACAGTCCGGATTTTGCACCGGCAAGTCCCTCACGCGCTCCGATCGTTGATAAATTCTGACAGGGCGAACCAAATGTGATGATATGCACAGGTGGTATCTTCGCACCGTCAAGTTTTGTAATATCCCCCAAATGCTGCATTTGAGGGAAGTGTTTCTTTGTGATAGAAATGGGGACTTTTTCAATCTCGCTCGCCCATAAGGGAACAATGCCATAGTTGGAGGCTGCCAAAGGAAATACACCAATCCCATCAAACAAACGCCCTAATGTAATTGGCATGATTTAGTCCTCTTTCTTGCGATACTTTTTCCAAAGATATGTACCGCCAAGCATACCGGCAGAAGCAATCAACAGCACAACAAACACCATCACATTTGTGTTATCTCCGGTTTTCGGACTGTCTGTTGGTTGAGATGGTTTCTCCGGTGTTTTTGGTTCTTCCGGTTTTTCAGGTACTTCTGGAATTTCCTTGATAGTTACTGTCTGTCTGTCGTCCTCAATATCTTTGTGTTCTGCCACTTTCTTTGGTTCTTCAGGATTTGACAAGTCATATAGTTCCTCAAAAGTTACAAGTTGTTTTCCACCAAGAGTAGACGCGTCAAAAGTAAATGCAATTTCTACTGTCATTTTTTCCTTATTTGCGATAAAGGTATAGTCATTTTCTACACGCTTTCCATCAATCAAAAGTTCTGCATTTTCTTCTTTTACCATCTGCCAGCCCTTTAACTGATATTTTGTACCAACTTCCAAGCCCTCTAAAGTAACCGTATCAACAATCGTCACTTTTTTATCCGCCTGAATTTCCTTGTTTCCGTCCAGATCAGCAGCCGTTGTATGAATACGGATAATGCGTTCTGTGATAAGCACCGTCTGTCCATCATCTTCAATATCCTTATGCTCGGCAACTTTGACCGGTTCTTTTGGATTGCTTAAATCATACAATTCTTCAAAGGTAACAAGGTTCTTACCGCCTAAAGCAGACGCATTGAAGGTATAAGCAATTTCCACTTTCATTTCCTCATCATCAGCGACAAAGGTATAGTCATTTTCTACACGTTTTCCATCAATCAAAAGTTCTGCATTTTCTTCCTTTACCATCTGCCAGCCTTTTAACTGATACTTTGTACCTTTCACAAGTCCGTCCAGTTTTACAGTATCAATGATTGTTACCTCTTTTCCGGCAAGGATTGTCTTTTCGCCGTCTTTACCCGTTGCAGTTGTATGAATAGTAATTTCCTTTTCGTATTCATCAGTTAGTGTCCCTAAATCAATCACATGGTTATTTCTTGATACGACGATTTCAAATGACGGAATAAGTTTGAACCCCTGATTGCTTTCACATCTTAATTCTTCAATGATGTAAGTATCATAAGGAAGTGCACCTTTGCTGTCGTCCGGTTCCGAAGTTCCAAACCACACACCATCTTCACTTGACTGTCCTTTGTTGGTATTGTGCTTATGGCTCGCCCAGTCTGATGAAGTAGAAAACTGTCCGTTATCATCAGTTACAACAATATGACTTTCGCCTGTGGTTTTGCTTGTAATTTGAAATGGAACATCAGCCAAACGTTTATGTGTACCTGCGCCAATTTTGACACCCTCAATATCTCCACGCTTAATCTGATTGTAGATAGAATGGTCTTTATCCGTTAAATCTACAATTTTACCGTTTTCTATAATTTCAAACTCAATTTCTTTGGCGCCATCAGTCAAATATCCCTCTGGTGATTTCTGTTCAGAAATCTTATATTTTCCATAAGGAAGTAGGTTATCCGAAGTCATGGCAACACCGGAAATATCTGTATGAATGGTTTTTACAACATCATTTTTCTTGTGTAACTTGCCCTCAACCAATACCGCATTATCATTTAAGGAAATGATGTCAAAGGCAGTATCTTTTAATGTGGCACTTCCTTGTGGTTTGATGTCGCCTGTTTCTAAATCTCGTTTTTGAATTTTTATACTGCCACGAATGACTTTATCCGATACAGAAAAATGGTTACTTCCAGATAGTACGGCAAGGTCGCCGTCCTCTGTAATCTGTGTAAGATATAAACCTTTTATCTGTTCAGAACTTCCATTTGCCTGCATATAGGCACCCTCTAATAAATATCCTGTTGGACTTTTCACTTCCTCAACAGTCAGTGTTCCAAGAGGAAGGACAGCCTTTCCATTCTGCATATAGAAAGCGTCGCCGGATACCTTGTATGCGTCCGCTAATTTTGTGATGTAATGAACATTTCCTTGCTTGTCTTTTTCTTCAACCGTTCTTGTTGTCCAAGTGCGTGTTGGCTTTGATGGAAGATTATCTTTTGTATAGAAACCGTCATAATAATTCCATCTAAACTCAGCACCCGCTAAAGAAGCCGTTCCCTGCGGATTTTCTTTCTGTGTTTCCATATCAATCTTGAAAAGTTCAATCAAGGTATCTGTTACCTTTGGTGTATCGCTAACCTTTAAGGTAGCCGTTTTTCCAGCTTCTACATTTAAGGAATAAACTGTTTTATCAACTTTATATCCTGTTGGTGCAGAAAGTTCCTTGATATAGACTATGCCTGCCGTTACCTCTACAACATCTGTATTTCCGTTTTCATCAGTCGTAAGAGTGGCAAGTTGTTTTTGGCACTCTTTATCAGCAAAGACACCATAAGTCGCACCGGCAAGAAAATAGTTGGCGTTGCCATCTGTAATGCCGGCATTACTGGAAACCTTTTGAAGTTTTGCATTTCCAACATTTAACTTCGCCCAAAACTGTCCAAGTTCCTGACCCTCGCCGGAATAGATATATCCGCCACATTCATAACGTCCTTTATTTTCTTTCACAAAGGTTTTTGCGCCTGCAAACACTTCCTCTTGTGTTGCTTTTGGAATTTCACTATATGCCGCACGCACGTTGTCGCATTGCCAGCCTAAATGCACGCTCAATCTTTGCCATACAACAACCTGTTCTAATAAATAGACTTGTTTGTAATTTAATTCTTTGTGCTTTTCTGCATACTGTTTTACATATTCAATAGATAAGGCTACATCAGAAATCTGGTCGGCACTCATACGCACGCTTACGTCAGATCGTGTCTTGTAGCCATTTTTGAAAGCCGTGTTGATGTCGATACAATAGGCAGTTTCTCCCTCGACTTTCATATAGCCCTCATTAAATGTTGTCTTGATAGAACCGTCATTCATTACCTGTTCTATGATACCGACACGCTCGGCACTTTCTGTCCAGTATTGTTTTTCTGCTGCATGAGCCGTTGTCGCCGGTAGGGTGGTGATTACTGTTGCCAATGCGAGAAATCCCGTGCATACTCGTTTTAATATGTTCTTCATTCTTAAATGCTCCTTTCATTTTGGGTAAAAAAATAGACGCTCGATTTTGAACGTCTAAATAAGAAAAGGAACGCTTTTTTGTGGGCGTTCCTCATTCGTTGGTACTTTTTCTATACATACCTTTCTTTATATTTTTTTAGGGTACTTGCTGAAACAGCGTAGTTGTGGGCTTTTCTTTGCCTAGTGAATTGATTTTAAAGTGTTCATATCGCTTTAGCCAAATCAGTAAAAATTCACAATATAGAATCCAACTGAATTTGCTTTGAATAAACATAATAAACTTTCCTAATAATGGTATATGCCAAACATATTTACCAATGATATCACTACGTTTTGTATAATATAGATCTAATTCATCTCGACCCTCGGCATTTGTTCGATAATATAATTGTCCATTTTCTTCTTGTGTTTTATTAAAATGATGTGTCAACACTATTTCTTGCTCTCCCCGCTGAACTTTAAATGTAATTATTTCTCCAGGGGCAATAGATTCATTTTCATCAATTGTTTTAGTAAGTACCATTGAATACGTTGGAATTCTAGGTTCCATGCTATCCGTCATGACTGCATAAAAGCGATATCCAATAAAATCAGTTATCTCTTGAGCATAAAATTGCATCCCAACAATATACATCAATATCATTCCCAATATCAGCCAATATGCCAGCTTGCTAAATTTTCTCACCTTTTCTTTCATGACTTTCACATCCTATATTATATACTTGGACAAAAATGCCATTATTGATAGCATTAAACAATAGTCTTTTGTAATGTTGCTTTTAGTTCAACAGTTACTTTTTTATTTGCTAACGCATCAGTTCCAGCTTTATCATCTGTTGCAGTAACTACTACTTTGTAAGTATTAGTTCCAGTAAGACTTTTATCAACATTACCGGCGACTTTTTCTGCCGATTCCTCTGTTCCATCATAAATTTCTAAAGTATAGCCAGTTGAAATTGCTGTATCATTAGCTTTAACTACTGGTTCTAATTTTAGTTCCTTACCACTTAAATCAGCTGCATCTATACCTGTTATATTAAATGTTACTTCCCCACTTGAACTAGGTACGTAAGAACTAGTTAAATCACTAGCAACTGGCTCGGTAAGAACAATATCAGCTGCCTTTTCCACATTAATTTGTTTAAATGTCACTTCATTGCTTGTAGTAGTATCAGATAAATTATCCCATGCCGCAAAGGTCATTGCAGAAGTTAAAGCTACGGCACCAACTGATGCCATTGTTAATAATGTACTCTTTTTCATAATAATTTTCTCCTTTAGTATTTTTTATATTATATGTGTCGGAATTTGTCATTCCTGTTTCTATACCTATATTCTAATACTAAATTCAAAAAGCAGTTAATACTTATCTTGGTAGGTCTAGTTATACTTTTTGTGTATATCTACATATCCGCATAATTATCGTTAATAATTTCTAAAAATATTTTAGCAGCATCTGATAAAATTTCTCTTTTACGCTTAATAATAATGAATGATTTATTTATATTACAATTTTGAAACTGCATACTTTTTATTCTTGAATGTTTCAGTTCTTCTATTTGCCATTTATGCCCCAACATAAAAGCATCAGTATGATTAAGCATATTGATAATAGCATGATAATTACTCATCGTAATAGTTTTATGAAAACTGCTGATTTGAATACTGCCGTCAATCGTTAGTGATAAATTTAAATTAGAAAAGAAATCATGAGGCAAATGGATATATGTACTGCTAACCAATTCTTTAGCATCTATAATTTCGCCCTTAGCTAACGGATTTTGTTCGTTTATATGAACATATAACGGTCCTGTTCCAAGTACAATCATTTCTACATCTTTCAATTCTGTCATTTTTTTAAAGATTGCCAACTGATAATTATTTAGAATTACTATTCCTATTTCAGATGTCATATCACTAACGTTATTTAGAACTTCTTCTGCCGTAGTCTCAATCATTTTTATTTCAGTATCTGCAGACCTAATGTGATTATAGAATTGTAAAATCAGGTCATCCCTTAAAAAAATAGAATCGACTGATACTGCTAATTTACTATAAATCGATTCCTCACTTAAATTCTTTAATTTCTCTAAAACTTGAAACTGTTCTAAAATTGAGCGCCCGTAATAATATAGCAATCTCCCTGTTGGCGTAAGTGTAACTCCCCGATTACTGCGAATAACTAATTCTTTCCCCATTTCCTCTTCTAATGAATGAATTGAACGACTTAAACTTGGCTGTGAAACATAAAGTTGTTCAGCAGCTTTATTGATACTGCCACAATCAACAACTTTAATAAAATTCCGTAACTGCTCATTTTTCATGCTATCCCTCCAATAACTTATATATCACTATTGTATCACATGAAAATACAAAAAAATAACGCTATTAACGTTATTTTTTCAATTTATCTAGGAATTTTTTTATTCTTGATGTAGCTTCCTTGATTTGTTCGATTGAGTAAGCATACGATACCCTAATAAATCCTTCACCAGCTTCCCCAAAGGCAGTACCAGGGACACAAGCAACTAATTGATCCTTTAATAATTCTTCACAAAATTGATCAGAAGTCATTCCTGTTGATTTAATACACGGGAATACATAAAATGCTCCTTGAGGAGTAAATGTATGTAATCCTAAATCATTAAATGCTTTAACAATGTAATTACGACGAAGCATGTATGCTTTTCGCATTTCTTCAATTTCATTATCACAATGACGCATTGCTTCAATTGCTCCATATTGAGCACCTGTCGGTGCTGACATGATTACATATTGATGAATTTTATTCATTGCTTTAGTCAAAACTTCATTAGCTAATACATATCCTAAACGCCAGCCTGTCATTGCATAAGCTTTAGAATATCCGCTGACTAAAATTACCTGATCCTTGATTTCATCAAATGCAGCAATTGAACAAAATTTTTGTTCATATGATAATTCGGCATATATTTCATCAGTTATTACAATAATCTCATGCTTTTTTATAATTGAAACAATCTTTTCATAATCCTCACGAGTCATAAATCCACCTGTTGGATTACTTGGATAGTTTAATAAGATTGCTTTTGTTTTAGGTGTAATAGCAGCTTCTAATAATTCAGGTGTTAATTTAAACTCATTGTCTTCTTTAAGCTCAATATTTACTACCTTTCCACCTGCTAAAGCAACTCCTGGAGTATATGCGACATAACTCGGCTGTAATAAAATCACTTCATCTCCAGGATTGATAATTGCACGAAAAGCAAGATCAATCGCCTCTGAGCCCCCAACTGTAACGATACATTCCTTATCATAACAATAATCCAAACCAAATCTTCTTTTTTGATAACGACAAATTTCTTTTCTCAGTTCTACTAAACCTTGATTAGCTGTATAAAAGGTTTTACCTTGTTCAATTGAATAAATTGCAGCCTCTCTAATTTTCCATGGAGTATCAAAATCGGGTTCCCCAACCCCTAAAGATATAACTCCCTCCATTTGATTAGCTAAATCAAAGAATTTTCGAATACCACTAGGTGGTATTTCTCTTACTGTATCATTTAATACCTTATTGAAATCCATTATGGAGTTACCAATAATCTTTCTGCAGCTTCTTTGTCATCATCATCAAAACTTAATCCATTATTTTTATATTGCTTTAATACAAACATTGTTGCAGTACCAGTTACCCCTTCTAATGGTGCCAATTTAGAGGCAACGAAACGGGCGGCTTCTTGCATTGTGTGTCCTTTAACAATCGCAACGAATTCAAAGCTTCCGCTTAGCAAATACATTGTATCTACTTCTGGGAATGCATAGATCTTTTTAGCAATACGATCATAACCATACTCACGTTCAGGAGTTGCATTAATTTGAATTAATGCCATTACATTATCAACGTTTGTACGATCCCAATTAATAATCGTATGATATCCGCAGATAACTTTATCCTTTTCTAATTGGCTGATGGTATCAACAACATTATCTTCTGTTTCGTTTAATGCCATCGCAAGATCCGTAACGTCCATACGTGCATTATTATGAAGTAATGTTAATAATAAGTTCTCATCCATATTTCTTTCCTCCAATTTATTTTACTCATTATATAACATTTTATGTTTGAGGTAAAGGTGAAGAACTATTACAATCATTATTTTTTTCTTTAAAAACCATTATTCAAAGTGACTTCCAACATTTAGCTTTTCTTCCTCTTTTTCACCACTATCACCCCAATTACATTAATTGCCATAATCTATATAGGTACCATCTTAATCCCATCACTTGTAGATCCCAATAATTTTGGATATCTTGTTTGCCATTATTGTTAGGTATTTCTTAATCAGGTACTTCAATAATTTCTTCTAAACCAGTCACGGCCATAGCTAAGTTTTCAGTGATCTTAACAATAAGATTCTATCGCTAAATTCAGGTAAGACTAAGCGTAACTAAAAAAGTAACAATCATTAATATTTGTCACCTTCTTTAAAAATAATTATTAACCATAGCTTTAACTGCCCATTTATGAGAACTTAACACCATCTCTCGTGGTGTAAGTTCTAAATCATTAATCAACCATTTCTTTATTAACATAACTTGTGAAGCAGCAAAAAAGTAAGCTGCATACTCCTTTTCGACTAAACTTATTTCTATATCTTTTAATATCTCTAAGTTAATTTCCTCAAAACAATATAAAAGACAATGTTCTAAAGAATTATTCCCCTCAATATTTATAGCCTTTACATAAAACTCTTTTTCGTCATAAAAATGTTGATACATCTTTTCTAATATAATCGGTTGATTTAATTCCACCTTTCCTAACAATTCTAGCATTCCTTTTAAATCACTAATCACATTATCAACAACAATGCGTTCAATCACTTCATATTTATCATGATATAATGCATAAAAAGTTTTTCTCGAAACATTTGCCATTTGACAGATCATTTTAACAGCAATATTCTCAAATTTTTTGTTTTAACAAGTTCCTTAGCAGCAGTTTCTATCTTCTGATATGATTTCACTTATACCATCTCACTTTCACTTTTAATTATAAACAAATACATTAATTATTTACTATAATAGTCCAAACAATATATATTGTCTACACAAATAAATTACTAAATATCTTTTATTTTTATAATCAACCATTTATAATCAAATTCAAAGGTTAGTAGTTAATAAAACATTTATTAAGAATAAAAATTTATTGCAAAAATGGTATAATAAAACCCTTTCATTAATAATTTATGATAAAATAAAAACAAGGAGGTTTTAACATGAAAACATTCTATGTATCTAGTTATGGTAAAAGTGACAATAAAGGAATTTACATTATTGATCTTAATGAAGAAAATCAAAAATTATCTCTGGTACAACATATAGTAACCCATGATTATCCATCTTACATGATCACTAAAAATAATATTTTATACGTAGCTTACAAAAATGCTAGTCGACTTAATAATGGAGGTGGAATTGGAAGTTTTTCAATTCACAAAGAAGAACTTATTCCCAACAATAATTATAATTCTAATGGACGTTCTTATACCCATTTATGTGTTAGTGATAATTCACGATATCTTTTTGCAGCTAACTATCATGTTGGTTCCACAGCATCATATTTATTAGAAAATAATTTTATTAAAGAAAAAATCTGTGCTATCCACCATACTGGACTTGGTCCCGATCTACTAAAACGACAAACTGGACCACACTGCCATTATGTTGGAATAACCCCTGATAAGGAATTTGTTTATGCTGTTGATTTAGGAGCTGATAAAGTAATCATGTATACTTATCAGGATGGAAAATTAGAAGAAGATGTTGAACATACTTTAAATGTGGTACCAGGCTCTGGACCACGTCACATGATTTTCTCTAAAGATGGTCGTTTTGCTTATCTAGTAAATGAGATTTCTAATAATTTAATGGTTTATAAATATAATGATAAATATTTAAATCTAATTCAAGTTATTCATACAACGCCTCGTCATTTTCACGGTTTTTCGAGCGCTAGCGCTATTCGTCTAAGTGCGACAGGAAATCATTTATTCATTTCAAACCGTGGTCATGATAGCATCGTTCTATATCGAGTCAACCAAGAAACTGGTAAAGTTTCATTACTATATATGGTTCATACTGGTAAAAATCCTCGTGATTTTAATATTATTGATGATAAATATTTAATTGTTGGTGCGCAAGACGATGATGAATTAGAGTTATTAACATTTGATGAAAAAAGCGAACAACTAGTTAGAACAGCTTCAACTTTAGCTATTCCTGCACCAGTTTGTATCGCAATAAATAAGGAGAAATAAAATGAAATACGAGATTAAAGGGGACAATCTCCCTGTAGTGATTTGTCACTTAGAAAAAGGAGAATCAATGATTACTGATAGCGGTGCCATGAGTTGGATGGATCCCGTTATGGAAATGGAAACAACAAGTGGTGGTTTTGGTAAAGCATTTGGTCGAATGTTTAGTGGAGAAACAATGTTCCAAAATCGTTATCATGCTAAAGAAGACGGCATGATTGCTTTTGCATCTTCTTTTCCAGGGTCAATCGAAGCTGTTGAAATTAATCCAAATCATGAAATTATTGTACAAAAGTCATCATTCCTAGCAGGAACTTCAGGAATTGACATGTCAGTTTTTTTCAATAAAAAAATGGCAACAGGAATTTTTGGTGGTGAAGGATTCATTATGAATAAGATCAGCGGTACAGGTACTGTCTTTTTAGAAATTGACGGTTCAGCTATTTCTTACGATTTATTACCTGGTCAACAAATGGTTATTGATACAGGATATCTAGCTATGATGGATGCTACATGCAAGATGGAAATTCAAAGCGTTAAAGGAGTTAAAAATAAACTGTTAGGTGGTGAAGGTTTTTTTAATACGGTTGTCACAGGACCAGGAAAAGTAGTTCTTCAATCAATGCCAATCAGTGCCGTAGCAGCGGGATTAATTCCATTTTTACCAAGCGGAAAATAATTTAATTAAGGAATATGTTTAGTCATATTCCTTTTTTGTTTACATTCATAGGTATGCTTGCTAAAATATACGCATGAAAAGGGGGAGCTTATGAAACCAATGATTTTCTTTGATGTTGATGGAACATTAATGGATAACCATGACTACCAGGTTACTCCATCAACTAAAAAAGCATTACAAAAATTACAAGAGAATGGTTATAAAATTGGAATTGCAACTGGTCGTGCTGTTAATTCATTAAAACGTACCGGGGTTGTTGATATTGCTAATTGGGACGGCTTTGTTTGTAATAATGGTCAAACTGTGCTTAATAAAAATTTTCAAATCGTCGAAGAATTGGTTATTTCCCCGGAAATAGTCCATCGTTGTATAAAAATTGCTAAAGATAATAATATTCCACTCGCTTTAAAAATGGAGCATCGAATCATTACCCAAGAGCCCGATGAAAATGTTTACACTGCACGCAAATTTTTTAACTCTATCATCCCTCCGGTAGGTATTTATCAAAACCAAAAAGTTGAGGCGATGATTGCCTATGGACCAAAGGGATATGATTATGCGCCATTTAAACAATTAGAAGGTTTACATATCTTACCCGGAGTCTCTACATATTGTGATATAACTCATGCTGATGCAACTAAAGCAACTGGTATTCAAGTTATCTTAAAACAATATAATCTTGATAAATATATTTGTTTTGGCGATTCTTTAAATGATGTTGAGATGTTTAATCATGCTGCTATCTCTATTTGCATGGGACAAGGTGACGCATATCTTAAAAACATTGCAACTTTTGTCACTGACAGTATTGATGATGATGGTATTTATAACGCTTGTATTAACTTAGGTTTATTTAAATAGTTATAAAAAGTTCTACAAAAATGTAGAACTTTTTCTTAATCAAATTTTCGTTTAGATACAGCTACCATCATCAATGAAATAATCATTAAGCTTCCAGCACCTAAAACATTTAAATCATCGCCTGTTTTAACAGCTGTTTGTTTATCATCACGATTTGTTGTTGAATTATCCTCAACAATCATTGGTAGAGCTACTGATGCTAGTTTATATCTAATCTTAGTCGCAAGATTACGAGCCAAAGAAGTATAATTTAATACTCCATTCTGTGTTGCTAAATCTAATATGATATTACCCTTTTCATTTACTGATACTCTAGCCACCTCAATATCTACAGGCTCATCTTCGCTTCCAAAAATTCCATAAGACTGAACATCACCTTTAACCAAACCACTAGCATCACTATTGTATCCGGTTATTTTAAACATCTCAGTTGTTAATTTAGAAGCATCAACTTTCTTACCGTTCATATCAATTTCAAGAGCCGTTATTTTTTCACCACTATTAGTTACTGTAGCAATTAAGTTATAAGCATAAATATTGTCACCTGCTGCTTCTCCAGCTACAGGATTAGTAACTGTTTTTAATTGATAATCATTAGTTGAAGTTGATAAAGATTTAAACCATGTAATCGTATCTAAACTCGCATTAGTTGAAGCATAAACATCACCATTCAACATTTTGATCCACGACCAGTGAGCGCTGCTATATGTTTCATCAGGATAACTGACATCCTCAAATAAACCACAGTAGATATCTCCATCAAGCCCCCTGTCATCACGATAGGATTTAATCATATTATAAGCATATTGAGTCCATCCATAATAGATTGTTGTATCATAATAACAATGTACCATGAAAATCGGAACATTGCTTACGGCAATATTTTCTAGCCATTCGTCATAATTAGCTAAATATTGATTGAAATCAACTGGTTTCTTAAAGGTATCACCACTTGTATAAGCATCACCAGCATCTAAATATTCAGTAGAATCAGTGTAATTTCCACCTAGACCTTCAACATATTGGTCATTTTTAGCAATAGCAGCACATGACATTAATGCGCCTGCAAAGAAATCACCATATTTTGCTAACATCCGTTGTGTCATTAAACCGCCTGCTGATAATCCAGAAACAAATACTTCTTTAATTCCAAATTCTGCTATAGCTTGATCAATAATAGTTTTTGCTTGTTGCGTATAATCATTATACCAATAATCTGGTGCTTGAAAAGCTAATACATAAGCTCCCTTAAAAGCACTTTGTAGTTCATCAGTTGTATAAGTTACAGCTAAACGATTAGCAGCTATCTGTGAGTAGTTATTACTAACCCCATCAACACCACCTTCTCCATTACCATGAAAAACAACGATTAGAGTATCTCCAGATAATGGTTTATAAACTTTTGAAGCAATGCTTGTATAATTCCCAGCACTTCCTGAAACCTTACTATAAGTTTCAAATTGATCTGTTTCATAATTTACATAACCATATGTATTACTTGTGTTCGTATTTTGAACAAACGAGCTATTTACCTCTAATGCACTTAGATTAGAAGTAACCATTGTTGCAACTATCATTATTGCAATTAGCGATGATAAAAACTTTTTAATCTTTTTCATAACATCCTCCTCTTTGACACTTATCTTAGCATGGCGGATTTTATTATTATTGTTGTTTATTTGTTTTAATCTTCATTAATCTTTACTTCTTATTCTTTTCACGATACTGCTTTGGTGTCATTTGATAAACTTCTTTAAATACACGATTAAATATTTGAATATTTGCAAATCCGTTATTTAAAGCAATACTTACAATCGTATCATCAGAATGTTTTAGTTCATATAAACAATGCTGCATTCTGACATTACGTAAATACTCAAAAATAGTAATACCTGTCTTTTTCTTAAAAATATTTGATAAATAAGTCTTGTTATAGCATGTCATTCTTGCTAAATCATCTAAACTAATTTTTTGAGCATAATGATAATCAATATATTCAGTAATCGAAATAACTAATTCATAACTTTCATCATCATGCTTTTCTTTAATATAATGCCCCTCTAACATTAACTGTTCAGCCAAAACACTAATAATTTCTAAAACAATAATATTAGCTTTAACTTTATTATTATTTTCATAGGCTTCTACTAATTTGAATAAATAATCCACAATTTTCTTTTTAGCTAATGGTTCTTTTTCCAAGCTAAAGCCACGTTCAATACATTGTGGACAAACATGGTCAATATAATTACGGTCAATCAATAAGACAATCCCCTCTAATCCCTTCTTTACATCAACATCATGAATTACTCCCGAATTCACTAATAACAAAGTTCCTGCTGGTGCAATAACTTCTTTATTCTCCATCTGTTGAACCTTTAAGCCCTTTACTACATAAGTGATTTCAATACTATTATGCCAATGATTTTCCATATAATAATCTTTATCATAATGTGTGTGGGCAAGTGTAAAGAAAGTACTGCGCTGATAATCAATTTTTTCGTGTTTGCGCACCACTATACGATGTGACATGTTAACCTTCCTTTCGTAATTATACATCATTATTATCGTATCACATATTTTATTAATTAGGATTAATCTTTTTGATAAAAAGAGCAAGTATTTAATTTTAAATATTGTTGTATTTATATAAAATATTTTAATTCTCATATTCCTATACAGAAAGACTAGTCTTTTTACTTAAAATCGTATATAATATCCATGTTTTCAATGAGGTGACATTTAAGTGAAAATAATACTATGAAAGGATATAATATATGAACAAAGGTATTTCAGTAAAACTGGTTGTAATCAATGCGATGATTGCGGGGGTTTATGCTGTACTCACTTTAGCAATCTCACCCATCGCATATTCAGAAATCCAATTTAGGCTATCAGAAATAATTGTTTTTTTAGCATTTTATAATCGACGCTATATTCCTGGCTTAACGATTGGTTGCATTATTGCTAATCTATTTTCACCAATGGGAATGTTAGATATTGTCTTTGGAACTTTAAGTACGATTATAGTATGTATTGCTATGTACTTGATTAAAAATCGCTATTTAGCTGCTGGAGCAGGAGCAATTATAACAGGAATGATTATTGGGGCTGAATTATGGTATGCTTTCAATATTCCATATGTAATAAACGCAATCTATGTTGCTGTTGGAGAATTAATTGTTTTAATTATCGGAGCACTTGTCTTTAAATCATTAGAAAAAAATGACCGTTTAATGAACTTATTAGATTTAAAATAAGATCATTGACGGTCTTTTATTACTTTAATATTCTTTTTAATCATTAAGCAGTTTTTTAAGATCAGCAACTGACACATCCATTTTTTTTGAAATCTGCTCCGTTGTCATCCCACGATCAATAAAACGGTTAATTACCATCTTCATCGACTCACCTACTTCAATAATATGTTTATCCAAGTCATAAAAACGGACTACTCGTTGACCCCAGCTATGCTCTATAACATCATCAAGATACTCTATTTGTGGGTACACAGATAATCTTTTTAAAAATGCATCAAAATTTTCTTCTTCAAAACAAATTTCATGATCATTTGCTTTTTCAATAATCTTCTCTTTCTCTATATTAATAAGCCAGTCAAAATCTTGCTGCAATGATAATCCACAATCAAACGTAATATTTATTCCATAATCCTGATAAACTTCTAAATCAAATAGTTCTTCATAAAATTTTTTTGATGCATTAATGTCTTTTACTGATATTACAAATCCTGTATATCTCATCTTCTTCTCCTTAAAATTTTGCCAATTTATTTTTTCCTAATGATTTAGCAATATATAAGGCACTGTCTGCAGCCTTATATAGTTCCGCTACGGTTTCTCCATCCTTTGGTGCAACTGCTAACCCACAACTACATGTGACAACAATATCTGGATGTTCTTCTATTTTTATTTTAGCAATTTGGTTACAAGTCAGTTCAAGTTTTTGAATAACAATATTAATAATTTGAACATTTTCAATTAAGATAACAAACTCGTCACCGCCTAAACGTCCGACCAAATATTCACCAAGATTATCTCTTAAAATTTGTCCAATTTCTTTCAAAATAATATCACCAATAGGATGACCATATGTATCATTGATTTTCTTAAAATCATCAATATCTAAAATCGCTAATCCAAATTCACTTTGAGCTTTTAAATACCTCTTAATTTCCTCTGTTAATTTCCGACGATTATATAAACCTGTCAAACTATCATAATCAGCTCTTTTTAACAAAACACGACGCTCTTTTTTATTTACAATAAAAATATAAAGAACCGTAACTGTTAGAACCATTGCAACAGCTCCCAGCAAATATGTCTCATATTTCATAATAAACTGATAATCTTGAAATGCATCAGAGACTAATACAGAATAACAAATTACCCACTCACTTGACTCTAAAGGAACATATACTAAATAGCGTGTTTCTTTACCTCCTTTAGTCAAAACACATCCTGAAACATAATTACTAATGTCTGTTTTTATCTGCTGTAGCTGCTGATTACTTAAAATATTACTTTCCTGACAATAGTCATAAAAATTTCCTTGATAATTATGAAGCTTCTGATCATTAATCAAAAAATTACCAGAATAATCAATTAAATAAGTATAACCCTTGTTATTATATAAATTAGAAAACTCAATTTCACTAATTGCCCGTACATCATAAGATCCCATTACCATACCGATTACTTGACCATGTTGACTATAAATTGGAACAGATAAAGCCATCCTACGCTCACCATCAATAACTGAATCTACTGGTTCACTATTTCTAGCTCCTCCATTCATCGTATCTTGATAATATCCTCTAGTACTTATATCATAACTACTACCATCACTTAGATATCCAATTCCATCTTCAAACGCCACAACAATTCGATCAAATCCATTTTTAGAAACAAATGCTTTAGTAAAATTTATCAATTGTGACATATCACGTGTGTTTAAGCTAGTGATATACTCAGATATCCCTTCTAATTCTTGATATTGTATAGAGATCGTCGCTTCCAAACTTTTGCGATGAGAAATCACTTCGTTAAGTAAAATTTCTTGAACTTTTTCATTAATCCCACTATTGATATTAGTTAAAAAAATAGTTACACATATAATTGACATTATAATAAAAAACAAGATGGCGAATAGGTACTTCTTTGTGTATTTAGACTCTACTTTTAGCATCTTTTTCACCCCTTGTTTTATTTACTATTATTCACGTTCTTGAATCGTTACGTGAACAATATCTCCTGGTTGTTTATTAATTATTTTTCGAATATCTTTTCTCAACCCAATAATATGATTAGGGGTTTTCATTTTTACTAAACTTCCTAAATATTCGATTCCATCAAATGTAGCAATGACTTTTACACGTCCTTTATTAAATTCCTTTTTTACATCGTATGGAAAATCAACATAAGCACCATCTATATTCGGTACTTTTTTAATTACAGCATCAAATTCATATCTTTTCATATTCATTTTATCACTTCCATATGTAATTGTAACCTATATCAAGAAAATAATCTAATTTCATTACTTTTAACTAGATATAATCTTATTATAAGAAACTCTAAGATTATAAAAATTTAAATATCGATCCCATGATTAAATAAATAAAAACTAAGTCTTTTAAAACATGATATCTCCCATGAATTACCATAAAAAACAACTCGTTTAGCTTTTTTATTGTCTTTATTAGAATTCTAATTTGATGAGCTTCAAACTCAGTTTCTAGAGCACTCCAAGCCATATTGGAACGATACTGTTGATAATCAATATTAAACATTTTTTCTGTTTTACTTCTTCATCTAATATAGTAATTAAGTCTTTAAAACTCTCATAGCCACCCTTACTAAAAAAACGATGTAAAGAAGCCTTAGAGATCCCTACATCATCAATAACTTTCTTAATCGTCAACTATTCCAATGAATTTAAATGCATTAATAAATAGTGTGCAATCACACTATCACTAGATTCTTAGCTACACAACCGATATAGCATTTCATATGTATACATATTATCTACCTCTTTCAATAATTATACTTCAATATAAAAAAACATAAAGTTAATTATCTTCATTAACAACTCAAAATAATAATGTTATTGACCATAATTTTATCAAGAAACTACTTATCAAAGTTTATATTTTACAAAAAACAGACTTAATGATGCAATCTCACTAAGTCTGTTTTAAACTATTTTAGTTTAGTAATATCTACTAAAGAAGTATCCCCTTTATGACGTTTTTCTAAACTAGTAATCAATGCTTGAGCAGTATCTAATGAAGTAAAGATTGGAATTCCTGCTTCTACAGCAAATCTTCTAATTAAGAAACCATCTTTTAAGTTATCATTACGAGTGGGAATATCAATGATTAAATCAACAGTATCTGTTAACATTAAATCAAACAATGTGTTACTTTTAGCACTAATGCGATTCACTAAACTAACTGGTACATCATTTTCTTTTAAGAAATTATAAGTTCCTTCGGTTGCATATAAATCATAACCAAACATATAATATTGTTTTGCAATTGGTAAAAATTCATCTTTTGCAGAATCTTTAATCGTACAAATAATATTCTTTTTCTTTGGTAAATTGATTCCTGAACCAATAAATGCTTTATAAATTGCCTCATCATAATCAGTTGAAATTCCAAGCACTTCTCCTGTTGATTTCATTTCTGGACCAAGACTAATCTCAGCTCCCTTAATTTTTTCAAAAGAGAAAACCGGAATTTTAATCGCAATTGTTTCTTTTTCTGGTGCTAAGCCATATTCATATCCCTGTTCTTTAATTGTTTTTCCCATAATAACATGAGTTGCCACATCTACCACCGGAATATCTGTTACTTTAGAAATATATGGAATTGTTCTACTTGAACGAGGATTTACTTCAATTACATATACTTGGTCTTCATATACAATAAATTGAATATTAATTAAACCGATGACATTTAAAGCTTTAGCTAAACGACCTGTGTATTCAACAATCGTATCTTTAATATGCTGTTTGATCTTTTGAGTTGGATAAACTGATATACTATCACCTGAATGGACTCCCGCACGTTCAACATGTTCCATAATTCCCGGAATCAGTATTCCATTTTCATCACAAATAGCATCAACTTCTACTTCTTTACCAGCTAAATATTTATCAATTAAAATTGGGTGTTCTTGATATTGACGATTAATGATTTTCATAAATTTCTTTACATCACCATCATTTAAACAGATCTCCATTCCTGCTCCCCCTAAAACATATGAAGGACGAACTAAAACTGGATATTTTAATCGATTAGCAACTTCTAAAGCCTCCTCAATTGTAAAGACTGTTGAACCACGAGGACGATCAATTTCACATTTTTCTAAAATCTCATCAAATCTTTCACGGTCTTCAGCTGCATCAACATCGTCAGCTGATGTTCCTAAAATTTTAACCCCCATCTCCATTAATGCCTTTGTTAGTTTGATTGCAGTTTGACCACCAAATTGAACAATTGCTCCATCAGGATGTTCGATATTAACAATATTCTCAACATCCTCTGGTGTTAATGGTTCAAAATATAAGCGATCTGCAATATCAAAGTCAGTACTTACTGTTTCAGGATTATTATTTACAATAATTGTATCATAACCAGCTTCTTTTAAAGCCCAAACGCAATGAACTGAGCAATAATCAAATTCAATTCCTTGTCCAATTCTGATTGGTCCTGAACCTAAAACCATTATTTTTTTCTTATCATCAGCTGGATTTACTTCATTTACTCCACCATAGACTGAATAATAATATGGAGTTGTTGCATCAAATTCAGCCGCACATGTATCAACCACTTTATACACTGCGTTAATTTTATTTTCTTGGCACATATTTTTTACTTCATCACTAGTTTTACCTGTTAACTTAGCAATTACTTGATTTGGGAATTCTAAACGTTTAGCTTTTTTCAATAACTCTCCACTTAATTCTTTATTTTGTAATTCCTTTTCTACTTCTACTAAATGTTTGATTTTATCGATAAACCATAAATCAATTTTTGTGATATCATGAATTTCTTTTTCACTAATTCCTTGGCGTAATGCTTCTGCTACCGCAAAAATTCTTTGATCGTCAACATCTTTTAATTTCTTTTGGAGAAATTCAACATCTTTTCCATCAAGTTCATCTAGATGCAAATAGTAAAGATTTTGCTCCAGTGAACGTAATGCTTTCATTAGCGCACCTTCAAAATTATTGCAAATGCTCATAACTTCTCCAGTTGCTTTCATTTGAGTCCCTAATTCCCTTGAAGCATCAACAAATTTATCAAATGGCCATTTAGGAATTTTACATACGACATAATCTAATGTTGGTTCATATGAAGCATAAGTTTTCCCTGTTACTGCATTGATGATTTCATCTAATGTGTACCCTAAAGCAATCTTTGCTGCTAGTTTTGCAATTGGATAACCAGTAGCTTTACTAGCTAAAGCTGAAGAACGACTAACTCGTGGATTTACTTCAATTACACAGTATTCAAAACTATCGGGATTTAGCGCATATTGAACATTACACCCACCTTGAATATCTAATGCTGTAATAATATTTAAAGCAGAGGTTCTTAACATTTGATATTCTTTATCTGATAAAGTTTGGCTTGGCGCTACAACAATACTGTCACCAGTATGAACTCCTACAGGATCTAAATTTTCCATGTTGCATACAGTGATGCAGTTTCCAGCACCATCACGCATTACTTCATACTCAATTTCTTTCCATCCGGCAATACACCTTTCAATTAAACATTGACTAACTCGTGATAACCTTAATCCATTTGAACAGATATCATGTAATTCTGTTTCATCATAAGCGATTCCGCCTCCCGTTCCACCTAAAGTATAAGCAGGACGTACTACAACTGGATAACCAATCTTTTTAGCAAACTCTAAAGCATCATCAACATGATTAACAACTAATGAGGCTGCACATGGTTCATTAATATTTTCCATTAGGGTTTTAAACTCTAAGCGATCTTCGGCTAATTTAATCGTATTAGTTGAAGTCCCAATCGTTTGAACATTATGTTCTTCTAAAAAACCTTCATCAGCTAATGCCATCGCAATATTCAAAGCATTTTGACCACCCAGGGTTGGCAAAATACTGTCTGGCTGTTCTTTAATTATTAAACTTTTAACAACCGGTACGGTTAAGGGCTCAATATAAACCTTATCAGCAATATCCTTATCAGTCATGATTGTTGCAGGGTTAGAGTTGATTAAAACTACTTCAATCCCTTCTTCTTTTAATGCCCGACAAGCTTGAGTTCCAGCATAATCAAATTCTGCTGCTTGACCAATAATAATTGGTCCCGAACCAATTACTAATACTTTTTTTATTCTACTATCTTTTGGCATTCTATTTTCCCTCCATCATCTTTATAAATTCTTCAAATAAAGCATCAGTATCCAATGGACCAGCACATGCTTCAGGGTGAAATTGTACTGTTTTAATATTTTCCTTAAGATAAGTAACACCTTCGATTGTCTTATCATTTACATTGATAAACCATGGTTTTGCTACTGCTGAATCAATTGAATCTTCTTTAATCACAAAATTATGATTCTGAGTAGAAATATATACTCGACCAGTTTCTAAATCTTTAACCGGATGATTAGCACCATGATGGCCATACTTCATCTTTTCAGTTTTGAAACCATGGGCTAAAGCCATTAACTGATGTCCTAAACAAATCGCAAAAATCGGTGTTTGACTACTTGCAAGCAGCTTGATTTCTTCAATAATTTGAACATTTTCCTCAGGATCTCCAGGACCATTTGAAAGCATGATTCCATCATACTTTTCTTTTAGAATAACTGACGCTGGCGTACTGGCAGGATAGACTGTAACTTGACATCCACGTTTCACTAAACTTTTAGCAATGTTAGCTTTTGCTCCATAATCTAATAAAGCAACTCTTTTATCTCCAGTACCAATTGTATAAGACTCTTTACATGTAGTTTGTTCCACAACTCCAGTTACTTTGAAAGCATGAATCCGTTTCATTACTTCATCAAGATTTTCATATTTAGTTGTTGTTATCATTCCATTCATACATCCAATATTACGAATAATTTTCGTTAGATTTCGAGTATCAATTCCTTGAATCCCAGGAATATCATGTTGGATTAGGTATTCCTCTAAATCAATATTTTTTCTAAAATTACTTCCCAATCTAGCTAGTTCATTTACAATAAATCCCTCTACATGTGGTTTACTTGACTCTTGGTCTTCTAAACAAACCCCATAATTCCCAATTAATGGATAAGTCATTACGACTGACTGACCAGCATAAGAAGGATCTGTTAACACTTCTAAATATCCTGTCATCGAAGTATTAAATACAAACTCACTAACTACTTCTTTAACTGCACCAATACTTGTTCCTTCAAATACACTGCCATCTTCTAAAATTAAGTATGCTTTCATCATTCATCCTCCTTAATTACTATAAAAAAACATATCAATATAACTGATATGTTTAATAACAATAAAAATATAAAAATGAGTTCATAATATCAAATTTTTCACTTACTAATTCTTTAAAAAACACCAACATATGCCTCATTCCTTTCTTATTCTTGTATAGTATAGTAGAAATCATTTGAATATTCAAGATATTTTTATACTTTTTTATTATCACGAGTCAAATTTATTGATATAGATTAATATTTTCAAGCCTAATAATAAAAAATCATTGATACAAACACAATAAAATCCCACCTCCATAGATTTAGTGAAATTATCTCATTTATCTACTTTGGTGGGAATAGCTTAAATTTAAATTTTATTTAATTGCTAAATGATACTCTTGTAAAGATTTAACTTCATGACTACCATGAATTTTCATTTCCATAATTCCTTCTAATGATGCTTTAGCAGCAGCAATATTAGTCATATATGGAATTCTCATTTTAATTGCAGCTTTACGAATATAACTATCATCATGAGCACTTTGTTTACCATGAGGTGTATTAATGATCATTGCTAATTCACCATTAGTTAAAGCATCACTAATATTTGGACGACCTTCATGAATTTTTTTGATTTTTTCTACTGGAATACCACTTTCTTTGATCAAGTTATAAGTATTCCCTGTTGCTACAATAGTAAATCCAGCATCATAATATCCTTGTGCAAGCTCAACAACTTCTGGTTTGTCTAAGTCACTAACACTGATCAAAACTTTTCCTTCAGTTGGTAAAATTGTTTTCGCCCCTTCTTCAGCTTTATATAAAGCTGCTCCATATGAACTGGCAATTCCTAATACCTCTCCAGTTGAACGCATTTCAGGTCCTAAAACAGGATCTACTTCCGGGAACATATTGAATGGGAAAACTGCTTGTTTAACTCCAATATGAGGAATTTTCTTTTCTGTTAAAGTTGGTACTGGTGAAGGGCGCCCAGTCAATTCACGAGTAACAATATCTGTCGCAATTTTTACCATATTAATATTACATACCTTTGAAACTAGTGGTACTGTTCTTGAAGCTCTTGGATTGGCTTCTAATACATATACTTTATCATCAGCAATTGCATATTGCATATTCATTAAACCACGAACATTCATTTCTTTAGCAATTTTCTTTGTATATTCTTTAATTGTTTCTAAATGACGGATAGGAATATGTTTAGAGGGTAAGATACATGCTGAATCACCTGAGTGGATACCAGCTAATTCGATATGTTCCATAACTGCAGGAACAAAAACAGTTTCACCGTCACTGATTGCATCAGCTTCACATTCCATAGCATTATTTAAGAAACGGTCGATTAAGATTGGGCGATCAGGAGTTACCCCAACAGCTGCTTTCATATATTGTTCAAGACTTTCATCATCATAAACAACTTCCATTCCACGACCACCTAAAACATAAGAAGGTCTTACCATTAATGGATAGCCGATTCTTTTAGCAATTTCTAATGCTTCTTCAACATTTACTGCCATTCCAGATTCAGGCATTGGAATTTCTAATTTTTCCATCATTGCATTAAATAAGTCACGATCTTCTGCCATATCAATAGTTTCTGGTGTTGTTCCTAAAATATTCACACCATTTTTCTTTAATTGAGCAGCTAAGTTAAGTGGTGTCTGTCCACCAAATTGTGCAATTACACCTACTGGTTTTTCTTTTTCATGAATACTTAAAACATCTTCTAATGTTAGTGGTTCAAAGTATAATTTATCAGATGTATCATAGTCAGTTGATACAGTTTCAGGGTTACAGTTAACAATAATTGTTTCAAATCCTAATTTCTTTAATGCTAAAGCAGCATGAACACAGCAATAGTCAAATTCAATTCCTTGTCCAATACGATTAGGTCCACCACCTAAAATCATAATTTTCTTTTTATCGTGATGAATGTCGCTATTATCTTCAGCATTATATGTTGAATAATAATAAGCACTATCCTTTGTTCCACTTACGTGTACTGGTTCCCATGCTTGATTAATATTATTAGCTAATCTTTCTTCTCTAATTACATTTTCCTCAACATTCAAAATTTGACTTAAATATTTATCTGAGAATCCATCTTGTTTTGCTTGTTTTAGTACTTCAGCCGGTAATTCTTTACCTTCGTATGATTTTATATTTTCTTCTTCTTCAACTAATTCTTTCATTTGTTCAATGAAATAATGTTTGATTTGTGTTAGTTCAAATAATTCTTCAACTGTTGCTCCCTTTCTTAACGCTTCATACATAATGAATTGTCTTTCGCTAGTTGGAACAGTTAACATATGTAATAATTCTTCTTTAGATAACTTATTGAAGTTTTTAGCATACCCTAAGCCATAACGTCCAATTTCCAATGAACGAATTGCTTTTTGGAAAGCTTCTTTATAAGTTTTGCCGATACTCATAACTTCCCCAACAGCTTTCATTTGAGTACCAAGTTTATCTTCAGCCCCTTTGAATTTTTCAAATGCCCAACGTGCAAACTTGATTACAACATAATCACCATCAGGTACATATTTATCTAAAGTTCCATATTTACCACAAGGAATATCTTCCATAGTCAAACCAGCCGCTAACATTGCTGAAACTAAAGCAATTGGGAATCCTGTTGCTTTTGATGCTAAAGCTGATGAACGAGATGTTCTTGGATTAATTTCAATAACAACGATTCGATCAGTTTCTGGATCATGAGCAAATTGAACATTTGTCCCTCCAATTACACCAATTGATTCAACAATTCTAAATGCTTGGTCTTTTAAACGATCTTGCACTTCTTGGCTAATTGTTAACATTGGAGCGCTACAGAATGAATCTCCAGTATGAACTCCTAATGGATCAATATTTTCAATGAAACATACTGTGATCATGTTGTTGTTAGCATCACGAACAACTTCAACTTCTAATTCTTCCCAACCTAAAATAGATTCTTCGATTAAACATTGACCAACTAAACTAGCTTGTAACCCCCGAGATACAACTGTTTTTAATTCTTCAACGTTATATACCAGTCCACCACCGGCACCACCCATAGTATAAGCAGGGCGCACAACTACTGGATAACCTAACCGTTCAGCAATTGCTAAGGCTTCTTCAACAGTTGTTGAAACCTCACTACGAGCCATTTCAATGCCTAATTTATCCATTTCTTTTTTAAATTCTAAACGGTCTTCACCACGTTCAATCGCATCAACTTGAACTCCTAATACTTGAACGTTATATTTTTCTAAAACACCAGCCTCATTTAATTCAGAACATAAGTTTAATGCTGATTGCCCACCTAAGTTAGGAAGTAACGCATCTGGTCTTTCTTTTTCAATGATCTGTGTTAATCGTTCTACATTTAATGGTTCAATATAAGTAACATCAGCAGTTTCCGGATCTGTCATGATCGTTGCAGGATTTGAGTTCACTAACACGATCTTATAACCTAACCCTCTTAAAGCTTTACACGCTTGAGTTCCTGAATAATCAAATTCACAAGCTTGACCAATAATAATTGGACCTGAACCAATTACTAATACTGTATTAATATCTTCTCTTTTTGGCATTTTTGTTCCTCCGTATAATCTTGATTAATTTCACAAAAAAACATATCAAGTAAATGATATGTTAATTATAAAAAATAGAAATATAAAAGAATTGAAAATGATCAGTAATAGTCTTAACAATGCGTTCACCAAATACTTTAAACATCATAATCACTCCTTCATAACTTTATCCATATTAGTATACAAAACTAAATGACACTATTCAACAAATTTATAATTAGTTATCATTGTAAGAAACCTTCTTCAAAATCCATATTTTTATTTAAAATCTAGTTATTGCGTTTAAAACAAAACAAGCTGTAAATACTATATAAAAGGATGGTTTTAATGAAAAATTTAACACACACTAAAATAATAAATGAAATCATTGAAAATGTTCGTGATGATATGCAGGATGAAGAAATAATTCATCTTGTTCTTGAAAAAACAGTTGCTTTACCTGATGGTAAGGATGAAACACTAGGACAAAAAATTGCTGATAAAATTGCTCATCTTGGTGGTAGTTGGACTTTTATCATTATTTTTATTATATTACTAATTTCCTGGATGATTTATAATATCCTTGCTAAAGATAGCCTCGATCCTTATCCCTTTATTCTTTTAAATCTGATTTTGTCATGTATTGCTGCGATTCAAGCACCTATTATTATGATGTCACAAAATCGTCAAGAGCAAAAAGATCGTCAAAGAAACGAAAATGATTATAAAGTAAATTTGAAAACTGAAATCATTATTCAGGATCTTCATAATAAATTAGATCAAATTCTTGAAGAACTTGAAAAACAAAATCATCAATAAGCATCAATCGACAACTATTTTTAATTATGTTAGAATTAGTTGTCGAGGTGATATCATGAAAAAGAAAACTAAAAATAAAATTTTTAGTCAAAAAAATATTATTTTTCTTTTTATTGCTGGTACCCTTCTTTTTTCATGTTCATTATATTATAAACAATATTTACCAAAGTATCTGACCCATAGTATCGTTATTTTACTAATTATGATATTTTGTTTACTGCCATTTTTATTTAAGCGATTTAAAAAGCAACGTAATCTAATCAAAATCATCGTATCTGCTTTATCATTTAGTTTAATTGTTACTGGTATATTAGTCTTTAATCATAATGATCGATTAGCTAAAGACGGCCAATATATTGGCATTGATATTTCTAAATGGAATAATAATGTGAATTTGCAGTTAGCTCGTCAAGAAATTGATTTTGTGATTATCCGTTGCGGCTATACTTCTCTAACTGATGGTACCAAAACCAAAGTTGATCCGCTTTTTGAACAAAATATCAAGCAATGTCAAAATTTAAATATTCCTTACGGTGTATATTATTATTCTTTAGCCACTGAAGCTGCTCAAGCAAAAAAAGAGGCTGAGTATGTTAATCATTTACTAGATGGAAGAGTTCCCGAACTTGGGGTTTTTATTGATTTAGAAGATGAAACTTTTCAAGGGGCTTTAACAAATGATCAATTAACAATCGTAGCTACAACTTTTTTAGATAACATTCAAAATCAAAATAAAAAAGGAATCTATGCTAATCATCACTGGTGGACAACTAAATTAACTGATAAAAAACTAGATTCTTACATTAAATGGAAAGCACGTTATAATGATACTCCAGTATTAGAAGAAGAATATCATATTTTACAATATAGTGAAACTGGTCAAATTAGAGGAATCAATGGTAACGTTGATTTAAATATGACTATCAATAAATATTGGTAATAATTTCATTTTAATAGCTTAATTAAAAGCCCCATTAACTGGGGCTTTCGTCATATTTATAATATTCTACGTTTCTGTTTTGTAAAAATTAAAAAGAATATAAAGCTTATTAATGCAATTCCAGCATAACCACTATAATTGCTTATATCACCAGTTGGTACCACAGGAATATGCTGATTTTCAAATACTATTTCTTTTATACTCTCACTGTTCTCAACTTTAAACGTAAGTTCTGGCGCAAGTGTATAACCGGCTGGAGCCTTGACCTCTTTTAAAACATATTCACAATCAACTAACAGCCCCTTGATTAAATGTGCATCATCAGTTGATACCCATTGTTCAATCAAACTCAATGATTCTCCATCCTTTAAATATAGTTCTAATGTTGCTCCTGGTAATAATTGCTTAGTTAGAGCGTCAATTTTAGAAATTGTTGTTTGTGTTAATTTATTTTCTACATTTAAAGTATACTGGTATTCTTTGGTAACCCTATCTTCTTTATTAAAAGCTACTTCATAAACAGTATCATCAAATACATATCCCGGTAAAGTCTTTACCTCACTAATAAGATAACTTCCCATCGGTAACTTATCAATAATAATTTGTCCATTTTGATCTGTAATATAAATTCCTTGATTTTGACCAATTGGCATACCAGCTCGATAAAGAACTGTCCCTGTAATTATATCTTTAATGTCCTCCTTAGCAGTTATCTTAAATTCAATTCCAGATAAATCATCTAAATGTCCTTCTAGTTTCTTATTGATTATTAATTTACCGACTGGTATCAATTCATTGACAATTGTTTTTGTAGTCACTTCATTACTTTTAATCGTAACAGTGTATTCCTTATTAAGACTATCATGATCGGCTGGTGTCTTAATTTCCGTTAAGATATAATCTCCAACTAATAAATTATCTATTTGTAATACGCCATTTTTAACCACATGATCTTGATTATAATCATTATTTTTCCCCTTCAAATTAAATACCGCCCCATCTAGCATCTGTTTATCCTCATTTGTTTTGATTAATTTCAAACTCCCCACTGGTAAATATTCTACTTGCAAACTAGTTGGTTTGGTTTCTCCATTCCCTAAAACCATTGTTCCAATCGTTTGGGTTTCATCGTCAATCGTTAAAACTAAAGGTCGATAATAACTATTCGTTGTTCCCATCAAAGAACCACTCGACCAGTTATAATTGTCTCGTTTGGTTAATGGAGACGATAAATAGAATTTTTGACCACTACTTAATTGTACCGTCCCAGTAACTGTTTGATTTGTCGTTAAATTATGTAATTCCATGTCTTTGTCTAAAACCATCGTTAAAGTAGCATCAGCATCACCAATTACCGTAATTTCTTCACTCCGCTGACTACCATCTTTTTGATACATTTTCAAACTATTTTTTGAAAATCCAATCTCTCCTTTAGGAATTGCAGGACGATTAGGGATTGCTTCGATCCATTCTGCCCAGCCCCAGCCACGTAGTTTTTCCAAGTCAACACCATGAAGATCTCCAGCATAATAATAGCTTGCGGCAATATGAGTTAACAGATATGCCATTTCAACACTAGTTACACCATCTGTTGATAGTGTATCAGCAGGACCCCCATAGCCATAATAAAGTACTTTTTGAAGATTTTCATTATCTACATAACTTCCTTCTCCTACAGTTCCATTACCTGGTGAATGTTTGCTTGCTTCTAAACAATATGCTATTTTTCCATCTACAGTATACATTCGTGTTGACCAGGTTCCACTACTGTCAAACCAGCTAGGATATTTAATTTTCTCACCTGCACTAATTTGATATTGCTGTCCATTGACATAAGTTACAGCATTACAAAACACCAAAATAAAAGTCACTGCAACTAACAGTGACTTTCGAATATATTGATTTAATTTTCTTTTCATCTTTCTGCTCCTTTGTTGATTTATATCACTAATATAATGACACTCTGACAAGGAGAACGACAATAATATCTCACATTTCCCTCCAACAAAAAAGAGATCTCATTGAATGAAATCTCTTTTATCATATTTTATTTATTTTCTTCAAGATACATAATCGTTTGATATGGTTTCAATACTTTACCATCATATTCTTTATAATTATTTAAAATAAGCTCTTTAGCACAAATAAATGGCTGCTCTTGATTCGAAAAATTACATACATTGACAATAAGTTGTCCTTGATAACTTCTCTGGTAGACAATCAAATTATCATTTTCACATTCATCGGGAATAAAGCTTCCAAAAGTTAAAGTATTACTATAAACACTTTGTTGTCTTAAATAGATCATTTTCTTATAAAAACTATAAACTGAATCCGGATCATTAAACTGTGCCTTAACATTTATAACTGGATAACTTTCATTTAACGCTAACCACGGTTCAACATCAGAAAACCCAGCATATTGACTGTCATCAAACGGCATTGGAGTTCTAGAATTATCACGACTGCGTTTATTAACTAGAGCCAATGCCTCACTTTCACTAAATCCTTCTTCAAGCATTCTTTGATATTGGCCATGTGAACTAATATCATCAAAATCATCAATAGATCGCCGAACACAATTTGCCATTCCTAATTCTTCTCCTTGATAAATATAGGGAACCCCTCTTAAAAAGAAATACATTGAAGCAATCATTGTAGCACTATAATAACCATGATCTGCTTTATTTACAATCAACTTATCTAAAGAACGCGGCTGATCATGATTTTCTAGGAAAGTTCCTACCCAGCCTACTTTATTTACTTCGACTTGTGAAGTAAATAGTAAATCTCTAAATTGTTTTGCAGTCCAGTCTTTACGAATAAACCATTCCTCATTATCTCCAATATCAAAATTAGAGTAATTAAAGTCGAACATACTGTCAAAACATCCATTTTCACCAATATAGATACCTAATTTATCATATGATACCCCATAAGCCTCAGAAATTGTCATACAGTCATGTTTAGCAAACGTATTCTCCTTTAATTCCTTAAAGAAAACTTCAATTCCTGGCTGATTACGCGCAAAAGGGATACAAGACACTAATCCATCTTCACCATCAGGCTCACCATCTTGATAACGTTGATCCTTTTTAATAAAATTAATGGCATCCACCCTAAATCCTGCAATTCCTTTATCTAACCACCAGTTGATCATTTGATAAATTTCTTGCCGTAATACAGGGTTTTCCCAATTTAAGCATGGTTGCTTTTTTGAAAAAGCATGAAAATAATATTCATCTTCAGTAACTTTTTGCCATACTGAGCCACCGAAAATACTCCGCCAATTAGTTGGCGCACGACCATCTTTTCCATGTTTAAATATATAATAATTCCGATACTTACTCGTCGGATCAGCGATTGCTGCTTTAAACCATGGGTGTTCATCAGAGGTGTGATTTACAACTAAATCCATAATTATCTTAATTCCTCGTGCTTTTCCTTTTTTAATTAACTCATCCAAATCTTCCATTGTTCCAAACATAGGATTAATTGCATAATAATCACTAATATCATAACCATTATCATCCATTGGTGAAGCATAAATTGGACATAACCATAGGCTCGTTACCCCTAAATCACTAAAATAATCTAATTTCTCAATAATTCCTTGTAAATCACCAATTCCATCACCATTGCTATCTTTAAAGCTTTTAGGATAAATCTGATAAACTACTTCCTTTTGCCACCATTTCTCCATTATTAAATCACTCTCCTTTTATTCATATAAATAAATCATATATCTTCATTATAAAAGCCTAATCCCTTCAATATTTCTAATTTTCATATTATAAAAATAAATATGATAAAAAGGATAAGCTGCTGCCTACCCTTATGTAAAAATATTAATTTATTTTAGTAATTGTATACCCAAGTTTATTAAACTCATCAATAATCATTTGAATGTGCGCATTACCATTAGTCTCAACTGTTACTCTTAATTCTACTTCAGAAAAACGAGCAAAATTTTTAAACTGATTATGGTCAACACCAATTACATTGGCATTACATTGATTTAAAACCTTCGATACTAATTCCAACTGCCCTGGTTTATCAGGTAATTGAACAGAGAAAGTAAAAATTCGTCCTCTTGAAATAAGTCCTTTATTAATCATAGACGAAATAGTTAACACATCAATATTTCCACCACTGATCAATGATACAACTTTCTTCCCTTTAGTTTTTAGCTTCTTTAATCCTGCTAAAGCTAAAATCCCAGAACCTTCAGCTACCAGCTTATGTTTTTCAACTAATAACAAGAATGCTTCCATCAATTCATAGTCATTGACCAAAACAATATCATCAACATATTCTTTAATATATTTAAACGTTTTAGAGCCAATTTGTTGCACAGCTGTACCATCGGCAATCGTATTAACCTCATTCAATAAAACTACCTGATCCTCTTGAATAGCTGCAGAAGCACTTGCCGCTCCTTCAGGTTCAACCCCAATGATTTGAATATCGGGTTTAATTAATTTAGCAGCTGCAGCAATCCCCGAAATTAAGCCACCGCCACCAATTGGTACTAAAATCATATCAGCATCTGGTAATTCTTCAAGAATCTCCAATGCGATCGTCCCTTGTCCTTCCATAACATCTTCATCATCAAACGGATGGACAAAAGTATACCCTTCACTTTCTTGTAGTTCAACTGCCTTAGCGTAAGCATCATCATAAACCTCACCAGCTAAAACCACATCAGCACCATGGGCCTTTGTTGCCTCAACCTTGATCAATGGTGTATGACTAGGCATTACAATAGTTGCCTTAACTCCTAGTTTATTAGCTGCATAAGCAACCCCTTGAGCATGATTTCCCGCTGAAGATGCAATTAATCCATGCTTTTTAGCTTCATCATCTAATTTCACGATCTTATTATAGGCACCTCTAATCTTGAAAGCACCAGTTTTTTGTAAATTTTCTGGTTTGATATAAACATCATTACCACATTCAGCTGAAAAAGCATCGCTATGAATTAAATGTGTCTCTAAAATTACTTCATCAACTCTTTGCTTTGCGGCTTTAAAATCTTCTAACTTCAACATTTGACATGTCCCCCTTAATTAAATTACATTATAGCATTTATCATTAAAAAGTAAAAGATTGTCTTTAATAATATCAGATGATTAAAAATATAATCATAAAAAAAGACAAATCATATTGATCTGCCTTATTTAATTTTTATTTGGTTAATTTTTTCATCAAAATAATATCCATTCACATCCAATAATTCCATGATTTCAATTTCATTAGCATCATTAATTTCTAATATTTGTGCCAATGACATATCATCATCACGTAATTTAGTATTTAAAAAACTCACTAGCATATTAATATCATTTGGTAACATTAAATTTCACCCTTTTCACTTAACATCTTTAAGCACTCATAAATTCCTTCTTCATCATTTGATAAAGTGATATAAGCCGCTCTCTTTTTTACTTCATCAACTGCATTGGCCATTGCTACACCGAATTTTGCAAACTCAATCATACTCAAATCATTATAACCATCACCAAAGCTAATTACTTCATCTCGTTTAATTCCTAAACGCTCAATTAAAGCCTGCAATGAAGCCGCTTTATCAATTCCTTGCGCCATCACTTCAATGAAAAATGGTGCTGAACGATAAATACTTAAAGAATCACCATATGGTGCCTTAAACTCATCAAGTATTGTCTCAGCATATTCAGGCTTTGCCGTTAATAAGACTTTATTTACAGAAAAATTCACTGCATCTTTAAAATTATCAATATGTTTGATTGGCATATGATTAATATCGCCTTCAATACAAACATACTCATCGGTTTCATCTTCTGTAAGAATCAATTCATCAGTATAAGTCATTACCGCCAAATTATACTGTTTCGCTCGCTCATAAACCTGATGTGCCGTTTTAGCATCGTACACTTTTTGATATATGATTTCTTTTGTTTTATAATCAACAACCTTAGCACCATTAAATGATAGTAAATAGCCACCTGTTTTATCTAATTCCAGCTCATTAGCTTCTGCATACAATCCAGCAGTTGGACGACCTGAAGCCAAAACAATCACTACACCTCTTTTTGCCAGCTCCTGCAAGATGGCTTTTGTCTTTGGTAAGATTTGTTTATCAGTACTCTTCAAAGTACCATCTAAATCTAATGCAATTAATTTATACGTCATTTTTCTACCTCTCAATATAATCAAAGTTTATTAAAAGATAGTTATTTTGTCAAATATATTTAAAGATAATATTTGATACTAGTATTATAACCCTAAAATAACCTATTTTAGTCTCAAATCAATAATAAATTAGTCTTATTATCATCTCAATATTTCTGCTTGAAAATATTAATAATTATGGTAGAATTGCTTTAATTTATAAGGAGGTTGCATCATGTCACTACAACAAGCTAAAAATTATTTGAAACAATTCAACCGGGAACAAGATATTATCGAATTCGATGTTTCTAGTGCTACTGTTGAACTTGCTGCTAAAGCTTTAAACTGTGCGCCTGAACGTATTGCTAAGACATTATCTTTTAAAATCAACGAACGCGCGATTTTGATTGTTACTGCTGGTGATGTTAAAATCGATAATCGCAAATACAAAGAAACCTTTAAAACCAAAGCAAAAATGCTCGCACGCGATGAAGTATTGCCAATCATCGGTCATGATATTGGAGGAGTATGCCCTTTTGGCGTTAATCCTGATGTTACTATCTATCTTGATGAATCACTTAAGCGATTTCAAACAGTTTTTCCTGCCTGCGGCAATTCTAACAGTGCTATTGAATTAACGATTGATGAACTTTCTAGCTATATTAAAGCAGAATGGATTGATGTTTGTAAAACCATCTGATGATGGTTTTTTATTATTTTGCAATTTTTTCTATCGTATTGAAGCTTTTTTATTGCATTTAATAAAAAAATAATATATACTATTTTCAATTACTATAAAGTAATTAAAAGCAATGACGAGGAGAGTAGTAATCTACAGAAGCTTTAGCGAATCAGGGAACGGTGCAAGCCTGATAGTGAAGTAGTTTATGAAGAACACCTAAGAGCTGTCTACCGAAAGCATTATGCAAGTAGGCTAGAACGTTACCAGTAACGTTACTATTGGCGGGTATCGAGTACTCTATGAAGTATTTTCCGTACCATGTAACTATAAATTCCTTTTCTAGTTATACGGTACTCGCTTCTTTAGGCGAGTTTTTATATTCTCGCAACAATAATTTTAAGGGGGAAACAAATTATGTGCGGTTTTTTAGTAGTAGGAAGTAGTGAATTAGAATTACAAGTATTCAATGATGCATTAAATCAGGCTGCTTATCGTGGTCCTGATCATCAACATGTAAGCATTAACAACGGTATAACCTGGGGATTTAACCGTCTTTCAATTATGGATTTGTCATCAAAAGGTAATCAGCCTTTTGTCTATAAGGATTGTGTTCTTGTCTGCAATGGTGAAGTTTATAACTATCATAGCTTAAAAGCTATGTTAAAAACGGACTATACTTTTAAGTCAGGAAGTGACTGTGAAGTACTGATTCCGCTATATCACAAATACGGGATAGAGATATTATGTAAATTTTTAGATGCCGAATTTGCAATGGTAATCTATGATGCCAAAAAGGATAAAATTTTAGCTGCACGTGATCCAATGGGAATTCGCCCTATGTTCTATGGATATCATAAAGAAGACGGTAAGATCTGCTTTGCTTCAGAAGCAAAAGGATTATTTCCTTTATGCCAAGAAATAATGCCATTTCCACCAGGGCATTATTATGAAGATGGCAAATTTATTTGTTATAATGATTTAAGTAATCCTAAAACGATCAATAACGATGATTTAGAAACAATTGCAATAAATTTACGCCTCAAATTAGAAAAAGCAGTAGAAAAAAGATTGCAAAGCGATGCTCCAATCGGATATTTATTAAGCGGTGGTTTAGATTCATCCTTGGTTTGTGCGATTGCCGCACGTTTAAATGATCAACCAATCAAAACCTTTGCAATCGGTATGGATACTGATCCTATTGATTTAAAGTATGCTAAACAAGTTGCTGATTACTTAGGAACTGATCATACAGAAGTAATTATGACCAAGGAAGATCTATTAGAAAATTTAAGAGATGTTATTTTTCATTTAGAAACTTATGATATCACAACGATCAGAGCCAGTATGGCAATGTATTTATTATGTAAATATATTCATGAAAAAACTGATTTAAAAGTTATTCTAACCGGTGAAGTAAGCGATGAGTTATTTGGCTACAAATATACTGATTTTGCACCAGATCCATCACAATTTCAAAAAGAAGCACAAAAGCGAATTAAAGAATTATATATGTATGATGTTCTAAGAGCTGATCGTTGTATCTCTGCTCACGCTTTAGAGGGACGGGTTCCATTTGCAGATATTGATTTTGTTGATTATTCAATGAGTATTGATCCAGCTAAGAAAATGAATATCTATAATAAAGGAAAATATTTATTAAGACATGCTTTTGAAAATCAGGATTATTTACCTGATGAAATTTTATTTAGGGAAAAGGCCGCATTTTCAGACGCTGTTGGTCATTCAATGGTTGATTATTTAAAAGAATATGCAGCTACTTTATATACTGATGAAGATGTTATTAAAGCTAAAGAAAAATATGCTTTTGCAACACCTTTTACTAAAGAATCTCTCTTATACCGTGATATTTTTGAATCGTTTTATCCAGGGCAAGCAAAATGGGTCAAAGACTTTTGGATGCCAAATAAAGATTGGGAAAACTGTAATGTTGATGATCCCAGTGCTCGAGTTTTAAAAAACTATGGTGACAGCGGTAAATAAAAATACCAGTTCTTTTACGAACTGGTATTTTCTTTATCACAATCAATAATACAATAATTATTGCGACCATTGTTTTTCACACGATAAAGAGCATCATCTGCCAATCTATATAATTCATCATAAGACAACGAAACACTCGAAACTACGGCACCAACACTAATACTTGTAATAATATGGGTCCCCTGGTATTCTACTTTTGAAGTTGATTTAATCATATTTTGACAATACTCAGCTACTTTTTCAATACTCTTAGGATATTTTATTAATGTTAAAAATTCATCTCCACCAACCCGTCCAAAGATATCTAAAGGATGGCTCACTTCCAATAATGCCTGAGCTATTTTTTGAAGGACAATATCACCACATAAATGTCCATAAGTATCATTAATATATTTAAAGTTATCAATATCAATAATTATCAAAGCAACTTGGGCTGCTGTATTATTTTGTAAAAACTCTTCTGCCTTTTCACGACAAGCTGCAGAATTATAAATTTTTGTTAAACTATCTTTTTGAGCCAGCTCCCGCCATAATAACTGTTCTTCTTTTTCAGAATGGATATCAATAACCTTTCCAATAATATGTGTCGGTTTATTATTCAAATCAAAAATCGGACGCAAATTAATCTTTAACCAACGTTTTTTCCCATCAATAAATTTAACAAACTCCTCACTCTCACATTCCGTCAAATTACGTAGACTCATTTCTAAAGTATCTTTATTAGAAATTGGTCTCTTTAAAAAATCTTTAATAATCGTTTCCTTTGAAAGCAGTTTGGCTCCACCTCCCATTAAAACAAGGGTATCAGTTGCAATGTTATATTCAACAAAGCAATCATGAGAAAATTCACTAATTTGTTGATAACGCTTATACTCACTTAAAATCTTTTCATTATTACGTTTATTTATATAATTACGCCAAATCAAGAAAAACAGCACAATAATGGCAACTGCCATAAGCGTAAAAGTAGCTACTTGAAGTTGATTATTTTCAACATAGTCAAAGAAAGTAACATCATTTTCACTGGTACTGGCATTAGTAAATATAATTTCTTCAATCTTACTGTAAGATACGACATCAATTCCTTTATTGATAATATCTAAAAGCTCATCCGCAACACCTGTATTAATTGCAAAATAACTGCCTTGATTTCTTAAATTCCCTTGAGGAATAATATTAATATTCTTGAAATCATAATTACTATTATAAAACAAGGCAACATGATTATTTATATACGTATAGTCAGCTGTGCCGTTTTCTACCGCTTTGATACATTCTAACTGAGTTCCATAATAATTAACTTTGTTACTACTATCTCCAACTGCGGCACTATCAACTTCAGAATCATAAATCATTGCTGCCTGTTTACCGTCTAGCTCATTAGCATTAATATTTTTATTAGTTACTAGCGTCATCGCTGAATCTAAATAAGCTTTCGTCGTAATATATTTTTCTGGATTGCTATTATACACCCCACCAATAATCATTGGTTTCTTCGTCTCAATCTGCTTATTATATTCATCAATATCATTGGCATAAATATAATTAAACTTCAAACCGCTCAGTTTTCCAATATAATTAAGCACATCAACGGTAATTCCTACAACCTTGCCTTTTTTTTCATCATAATACTGGATTGGGGCTTTCCCACCCAATATAAGAACATCAATTTTTGAATTATTTGCAACAAAACCTTTCTCAGCTTCGGTAAGAATGAAATTACGGTTCGCTAAAGAAAAGTAACGTTCATGAAGATTGCTCATATAATTAGGCTGTTCTTTATTTAACTGTGTCATCGCTTCATTTAGCTCTGACATCAGTTCTTGATTTCCTTTTGTCATTACAAAATAAAATGGACGAGGCGAAAAACGTGCTACGACCCGATAATTACCTTCTTCAATTGATAAATCTGATAATACCATAGCATCTATTTCATTTCTCTCTAATGATGTTAATAAATCTGGGGTATTATCAAAAAATATTTGATTAATATTAATTCCATTAATATCTCCAAAATCTTTTAAATTAACATTAGTTTCCTTTTTAGTTGAAACAACTCCAACATTTAAATTCTTAAGAGAATATATACTAGTATCATTGATTTCAGCATTATTAGAATTAACATAGATAGCCATATTTCCCATGCCATAATTGGTTGCCGAATAATCATAATCATTGATTAAGGTATCAATATAGAGCATCCCACCCATTAAATCAATCTCGCCTGTTTTGACCTTTTCCATAGCGCTTGACAGCTGCTCATTTACTGTTCCTTCTAAGCGTACAAATTCTAAGTTCCAATTCGTAAATCGAGAGATTTCTTTTAAATATTCATAAGTATAGCCGGAATATAATCCATCTTCATCTATCTCTGTTAATCCAGATTGAATTGGATAAGCAACTTTAACAGTTCGGGAGGCTGCTTTAATTGGGATGATATTGATCAGCATTGACATAATTAACAATACTAAAATTGTTTTTAGTGTTTTCATCAAACCACCCCTTTTTACATCACAATATTATCATATTAATTATACATTAAATTGATGAACATTAAAATAAAAAGGCACAAATCATCAGAATAATTCATGCCTGTATCAATATTTTATCTAATTGTTTTAAAAACTGATTTCTTACTTCATCAGTTCTTTTAGCTGGTCCACGTGTCCGCTTACCACTTTTTCGTTGTTTAGCTGATACATAACGACTCATTAATAATTCTTCAATATTATTATCATCAATTACTTTTCCTGAAATATGCAAAACTTTAGCCCCTTTTGATAACACTAAACTTGCTAGACCATAGTCCTGAGTAATAACAAGATCATTTGCTTGAACCTGTTTCAATAAAACTAGATCAACACTGTCACTTCCCACTTCACATAGAATAGTTCTAAAATAATCATCCTGTATAAAATGAGCATAATCAACAAAAACCGTCATTTCAACCTGATATTTCCAAGCTAAATCTTTAATTGCTGGTAAATCAGGACAAGCATCACCATCAACTAAAAGTGCCATACACCACAACCAATCAACATTGCAGTTGCTAAAAAGCCACCTGCCAGACCTCCAAAATGTCCCGCCTTTGATACCTGACGATTGAAAAATGTAAAAGCTACATTAATTAAAATCACATATATGTATTGTTGCAACATATAATCAAAATAACCGCCTACAAGTATTCCTAAAGCAATCATTGCACCTAAATAACCATAAAAAATCCCACTAGCTCCTAAAGTCACAGTATTATATGCATAAGCATATTTTTTTCCATGATAATAACAAGCTCCGCTAGTAGCAAGACAGCTTATGAAGATTAGATATAAATATGCGCCCGTTCCTAATAAGTATTCAAAAAAATGGCCAAGATTATAAATACAATATACATTCATAAAAATATGCATAATATCGATATGAACGAAATTAGCGGTAATAAAACGCCAATATTCTTTTTTTACTTCAATTCGCGGCATATAAAAAGCCCCGTATTTAATCGCTAAAGAGGTTTTATCATAATTACTCTTATCAATAAAATTAATTAAAATAAAGATTATAATCGATATGATAATAATAGCATTGGTTATCATCTATTCTCCTGCCTTTTCTGTTTTAATGACACTAACGCGTCTTGTTCTTTGGAGATTATGTCCTTTATCATTTGTAATTGAATAAATTACTTCATAATCACCAACTTTATCTGTATTAACATTATTTTTTAAAATTTTTATATTCTTAGTAATATCATTCCCACTACCATCAGTAGCTTTCACTCCATCAAGAGGATTAAATTTACTATTTTTTAATACCTCAATATCATCAATTCCTGTAAGAGTAGGATTATTACCATTTTGTCCAGCTACTATTTTAACTCGTAAACTGGCAGATTGATTTCCTGCCTGATCTTCAACAATTATCCTTTCAACATAAGAACCTTTTTCAGTGAACACTTTATGTGTTGACTTCTCACCATTTTCATCAATAAAATATGCAGCTATATCTGAATTATCCTCAACCTTTTCAATTAAATCAATTGCATATACTTCAGTATTTAAATGAACATTAAACGTAGATGCTTTTAATGTTACAACTGGTTTAGTTGTATCAACTATCTTTATATAAAAAGGATATTCAACACCTAAATATGTAGCAGATACTTTATATTCACCAATTTCATTTTTTAAATTCGAAAAATTCAAAATAACTTGTGATAAAATTGCCTCATTAGCATTAATATAATCTTGCGGCTTAGTCGATATTTCACTACCATATTCATAAACAAATGTATCTCTTTTGATCGTTAGGGGGGTAACATTGAAGGCACAAGCAATTAAAATTATATTTACTATGACAAAGAAGCTTAAAACAACTGATATAATTCGATTTTTCATGCTATCACCCTCTCCCATCTTTAAATCCATTTTTCTATATTCACGAACTATCTTATGCTTTTTCCAGCTAAAAATCAATGAGATTTTATGATTATTAAGACTTTTTAAGTTTCAATAATCATAACTTAGAAATTTCTAAAAAAATTCAAAAAATTACGTTAAAATAATTGAATCTTTTTACTTTTTTAATTTTAAAATTTTCTCATACTCATCTAATGGCAGCGGTCGAGCACAATAATATCCCTGAATATAATCTACCTTCATTCTAATTAATTCCTCATACTGTCCAGCCTGTTCTACACCTTCAGCTACAACGACTAGCCCTAAAGATTGAGCTAAACTAATAATCGATTTCAAAATTTCTTTAGCCTTTGAATTGACCTCCAAATCATCAATCATTGTTTTATCAATTTTTAAACAATCGATTGGCATTGATTCGAGCATCATGATTGAAGAATAACCTGAACCAAAATCATCCATAGATACTGTAATCTTTAATTTCCTAAATTTATTGAGAATATCTTTTAAAATATCACGATTATCAAACAAACTTGTTTCCGTCATCTCTAATTCAATTAAATTATAGGGTATCTGATAAGCATCAATTACTTTTAGATAACTTTCAACAAAATCTTGACGATATAAATGTAATTGCGAAACATTTACCGCTATAGGAGCAACCTCAAGACCATCATCAAGCCATTTACGAATCTGCTTACACGTAATTACAAAAACATACTCATCCAATTCAATAATATTACTGCTGCGTTCTAAAACCGGTATAAATTCTCCAGGACTTATCGATCCTAGTTTACTGCTTTTCCACCTAACCAGCGCCTCAGCTCCATAAAGTCTTTTTTTCTTTGTACTATATTTTGGCTGAAAATAAACTTCAAATTCATGATTATGCAAGGCTTCCTCAAACAAGTCTTCCAACTCTTTATTTTTATACATTCTTTGACGAATGTTATCATTGTAAAAATTACAATTCTCTAGTTCATGGCGATTTTCATCACGAATCACAGTTGCGGCTCGATCAACCATTGATTCAATTCGATCATTATAATTTTCAATTAAATAAATCCCAACAATCATTTTAATTCGATAAGCTGCTTCATCATTACTGTTAATTGCATTTTCCATATTTTTAATCATATACTCTGCCCGCTTTTTCAACTGTGTAACAGAGTCATATTGTAATAAAGCAACAAAGTGATCAGCCTGAATTCGTGCACAAAACTCTTTTTCCTGCAACAAATTATTTAAAATTTTAGCTATTTTCACTAAAATAAGATTACCCTCATCATAGCCATATAAATCATTAATATACTGAAACTTCAAAATATTGAAATAAACCATTGTATATTTAGATTTGGTAGATTTTAAAATATCACCACCAGCCAGTCTAAAGCGTGTATATGAACCGCATCCCGTTACCTCATCAACTAGTGCCACTTCTTCTAAACGTTTTTGATTATTACGATACATCAATACAATTCGAGTAATTAAATATAAAATTCCTAATAAACAGCAGCCTAGCATCATATAACCTAAAAAAAGCATTCCATTAATATTATTATCAACCACCGAAGCAGGAATAACACTCAACAAATACCAATCATTAACATCAAGCTTTTGGTAATACAAATATCTAGCTTCATCTGTCCGATCATACTCTAAAAATCCACTTTTTTCATTTTTAATATTATGTTTTAAATTTTCCAGCTTTTCTTTATTTTCTTTTGAAATTGCCCCAATATCATCAAAAAAGTTAGAAAATTTAATGCTTGTCTTGTTAGAAGAATCTACAATTTTATCACCATTTTCCTTAATAATAAAACTATATCCTAAACCATCAAATGTAGAAACCGATAAAGTCTCTTTATAATACCGTGATGCATAAGCTCCAAAAAGTACACAATGTTGATCATTATCAAAGGTTATGGGTAACGTATAAACACTAACTTCTTCACCATCAATCAAATCCGGCAATGTATCAGTAATTGATACTTCACCATTCATCGCTTTATTAAAACGGGTCATTTGCTGTTCATTTAATAAAATATTATTATCATCTGTCGTATAGGACTGTCCTCTCTCATCAATTATTCCAATTCGTTTAAAATTATTAATTTCATTCACTTTTTTTATTTTGTTAATAATTTTGACGGGATCAAAAGCATCCTCTTGGCTAATATAAATTGATAAATTTGCTAAAACTGCAACATTTTTTTGAATCTCTTTATCAATCACATTTACACTTTGACTAGAAATTTCTGATAACGTATTTAGAACCTGTTCTTGTGAAATTGTTTGAGATTTAAAAGCAAAAAAAGTTGCGACAACAGCAATGATCAAACATGATATCACGATGTCGACATAGATTCTTTTAAAGTTTTTAATTTTCATCTCATACACCCCACATTTATCTCTACAATATTATATCATTATCGATTAATAAAATCGATTAATTGTATAATTAAGGGTCATATTCGCTTTTGAACATGACCCTTTAACTAATTAACTCTTCTTTCTTAATCTAACCACAGCTAAAAGTGCAACTAATGATATCATTGCAAATTCAAAGAGCATTGTTTCATCACCTGTTTTAGCATTTTTCTTTGTTTTGTCTGATACCTCAGTCCCTGGCTGTTCCTCAACCTTCGGTTCCTCTTTTTGACTAGCTTTAACAGCTTCGATTTTTGTTAATAGAGCATCACTCATTTTATTAACATCTTCACTGCTAACATCATTAGCAATCAGTGCAACTGCCTGACTTAATAATTCTTCTAATTCCTTGACTAACTCAATATCATATTTATCTTTGTTAGCAAGAACTTGTTTTGCCAATTCAATCTGGAGTAGTAAATTATCTTTATTAACAACTTGCTTTAATTCATTGAAAGCTCTTAGTAATTCATCGTAGGCATTTTGAATAGCACCTTCATTAGCGTCAAGATCCTGATTAACTGTGACGGCCTTTTCATAACCATTTTTAAACGTTTTCCATGATTCTTCAGTATAATCTTCTTCTTTTAAATCTTTAACCTGTTCAATCAATTTATCTAAATCCTTGCGCTCTACTATTTCTAAAAGTCCTTCAATCGCTTCATTGATTTCTTGTTTTGCATTTTGTAAAACTATAAGTTCCTTACTGTTATCATCTATTAGTTTTCTTCCTGCTTCATAAGCATCTTGCAACACTTTCAAAGTAGCTGGCCGAAGATTTACTGCTTCTTTATCCAAAATCTCTTTTGCAACTTCAACGCTTACCTTTAATTCCCGGTAACTAATCAGAATGGCTTTTTCATTTGCAAGATTTGTTAGATTGGCTTGAACATCTTTTTCAACTACTTCTCCTGCTCCTAGTGCAACTAAGGCATTTGCTTGATCAAGATATCCTTTCATAACCTTAAACATTTCTGCAGAATAATCAGTTTCCATCTTAGTAACTTCATCAATCAGTGCAACCAGTTCATTAAATGATGATTCCAATGCCCTAAATGTTAAATTATCTAATGCTGTTTGCAGTTCAGATACCATCTTATCAACATCGCTTTGAGTAATATCCATTCTATCAGCCATTGCTTCAGCTGCTTCTTTGTTTTGTATGAAACTTTGCCAGCTTGAAACTGTACTATTTGCTTCACTGTACCCTTCTGCCAGTTTACTCTCCGCCACTTCAAGCACTGTTTCTAAAGCACTTTTATCAACTCTTACAACCTGTTTCTTTAAATTTGTGTATTTTTTAGACAATTCTTCTTTGAACTTAAGCATTTCTTCTTCACTGATACTTTCTTTTCCTACCACTTCATTTTCAAGATTGGTTAAATAAGCCGTGAAAGTTTGATAAGCTTCTTCTTTGATTTGACCGTGGAAATTACCCACATTCATTTCACTTAATTTATCTTTAACTTGACTAATTGTTCTAAGTAAATCATTTTTAGGATTTTCATATACTTCAATTTCATAAATAGAATATCCATACTTAGCGTTATTAGCAGCTTTTGTACCAATTAATTTAATATAACGTGCTTCAATATCACCTAATCCAGTATGATTATTTTCCTTAGCTACATTACCAGTTACATTTTTGATCGTAAACCAGTCTTTACCGTTAACTGAGCCTTTTAATTCATAGTCCACTCCATAAGCATCTTCCCAGGTAATCTTGATTTGATCAACTTTATAAACTTTATTTAAATCTACCTGGATCCACTGATCATGCGTACGTTCTGATGCCCATCTTGACTGTTCTGCAGTCGCTGCATCCTGATTAATGATTCCATCAAAAGCTTTTTCAGCCTTTTGGTGATCAGCATAATAACTTGAAGCTGATGCTTCTTTATTAAGTGCCACATTTTCTCTAATAACGCTTAATGTTGCATCATTTTTATCAGCAATTTCTTTTGCATTCAAATCACGATTATAAATTGTCAAATTATCAATAGTGCCTTTGAATCCATTACCAATTTTTTCTACTGGAAGTACAAAAGTAGTTGAACTGTTTCTTGAAACTTTTTTAATATTAGATGCAACTGACACTTTCTTACCATCAATATATAATGTCGTATCCTTTTTATCACAGACAATTGTAATATTCGACCACTTATCTGTTTCAAGAGCGGTACCATAGTGATAAGTCTGCCCTTCACGAGTGTACCCGATATTGCCATTTTCTAGAGCACCATATAAAATACCATCTTTTCCTTCGAATAAAACTGTTCCCGGTTCCATTACACCATCAGGTTTTATGTCGAATGACACTGTATATGGAAAACCAACACTTTTTATTGGTAAACTCATATAAGAATTTCCATCAAATCCAATTCCCAAACCATCTTTTCCTTCAGTAAATTTTGTTCCCTGAGAGGTTGCATTATAATTATTTCCAGAATCATCTTTAAGGTTATTTTCGAAATCATATGATGTTATCACATCAGTCTTTGATTCAACATATCGGCGTGGATTTGCGCCTGGTGCATAATTATTGACACTATCTACTCTTTCCAAAAATTCATCTGCCGTTTGGTTGTCACTTTTTTCACCAAACCATGTTTTCTCCGATACTAAAGCAATTGCATCTTTAGCACGAATCATCATATCATATTTTGTTATCCCGCTTTCATAACCACCATAGTCATTCCAAAGTGCAAATTCTGCTCCTTTAGTTTGAGGATGTGCTACCTGCATAATTGCTGTCCCCAGATAATTCGAACGTTGATGCTTAAAATTGTTAACATCCCAATTATTGTATAAATTTTCAATATCCAAGTAATCAGAATATTTGTTTGGATTATGGTCCTCACCTGGTACTATATATAAATGACCTCCCACTGTATTAATTACATCATAGCCAGCATCAAATGTTTCCTTAACATCAGCCCAATAAGGTGCCCATAAATTTACAGTTGCTTCATTTGTAACAGGTGTGGTTCCATTAAAACCATTTTTTCCTAAAGAACCCCATACTCGTGTCTTATAGCCTTTATTATTTACGTATTTTATAAAATGATCGGTGTATTTTCTCATTTCTTCTGAATAACTTTTATTATATTCATCCGTTCCAATATGAAAAGTATCACTTGTTATAACCGGATTATCACCATCCAGATATTCATCTAATAAATCTTCAATAAAATCATATACTTCTTGTTTTCTAATATCCAGATGTTTCCAATCATACATATAATCATCAGGTAAAACTTTCGCAAAGACACCGGAATGAGCAGGAGTATCAAATTCTGTTATAACCTTTACACCATAGTCTCTTGCAACCTGTTGATAATTGCGATACTCTTCTTTTGTATAATATCGATGTCCCTCATTTAAACCTGGAATATCACTCTCTAATCTGAATGCAGAATCCTTATTGTCCATAACATCATTAATATGGATATGAACTTCGCTCATCTTGAACCATGCCATATATTTTGTAATTTCTGTCAAATAATCCATATCTATAAATTCTCTACCTACATCAAACATCCCGGAACGTACTTCATATTTTGGATAATCTCTTGCAATTCCTTTTGGAATTGTATTTTTATTTGTGTCTTGATATAGAATTTGTGTTACTGAGATTCCACCGTAAAGAAGTCCTTTTTGTGTTGGAGCTGTTATCTTAACATAATCAGCTACTTCCATATAATATCCCTCTTGACCTAATTCAATTTCACTGCTTCCCGTCTGTAAGTAGATATCTCCAATTTGCGGTTTACCTTTTTCTACAGTTGCTTCAATTCCTAGCATATCTTTCAAAAAAGATTTAACTGTATTGGCAGTTTTTTCATTGTCATTACTATCAATAACAATTCTTGGATTTTTACTTAAAACGAACTCTCCTTCATTACCTTTCCATTCCCGTAATCCCGGCATTACATTAGGCTTAGCATTAATACTTTCTTCCTTGTTATAAGCTCCAGGTACAATAAAGTTAATATCGGCTTCACTATAAGCAATATCAGTTTCATCATTCAAGTTTTTAACTTGATATAATACATTAATATCCATATCTTCCAATGGCCGAGTAATTGTTCCATCCATTGCTACAACCTGTTTATTATCGCAACCGTATAAACTAATTTCAAAGCCATCAGGTACCGCTGGTAAAACAATTTTATTACCATTGATTTGTGGCGCTTCCTTATTCAATGACTTTAAAACTTCATCAGCAGTTGTAACTGTATGATCTCTTTCTTTATATACTTCAAATTCATAAATACTGCCACTATATTTATTTTTATTAGTATGGGTCCAGCGTTTTAATTGAACATACTTAACATATCTTGCTTTTGTTGCTTCAATTTGAATCTCTTTAATTTCACTAGGTCCTCCATCTGGAAGATCAGCAGCTTCATAAACATCTTGATAGTTTACACCGTCAGTAGATACTTGAATTTTAAATGCTGGTGGGCATGATTCATAATTGATTACAAATTCAGATACTGTCTTACGACTTCCTAAATCTACTAATAACCATTGATTATCTGCAGTTTTACCAAAAGATACCCGACTGTCCTCAGAAACCACTCCATCTACTGCCATTGGTGCAGTAAAGCGGCCATCACCTACTTCTAATGATGAAGCGCTAACAGGCTGATTCAATGCAATATTACTGTAATCTTTGGCATCTGGATCTTGTTCATATACCTCAAATTCATAAATACTACTTCCATAATATTTACCGTTTTTGTCGTATTTCCACATCTTATGTTGAACATATTTGACATATCGCGCTTCGCATTTTTCAAACCCAATTGACTTTACTATTTCATTACCTTGACTGCCATCTACAGTTGAAAATATTTCTTGATATGAATCTTCTTCACCTGTTTTCGATACAAGTATACTGTATTCTGGTGCTTCAGAACTGAAATTCAAGATTATATGTTCGATACTTTCAACTCGACCTAAATCTACAATCAGCCATTGTTCATCCTGTTTGGCAGCAGACCATCTTGACTCAGCATCACCATCAATAGCTTTTTCCCCAGCAAACTGTGGATAAACCCATTCACCATTATTATTCTTGTCTCCTTCAACTCCAGAATAATTTACATCTTTATTTAGAGCTAAATTAGGATATCTTGTTTTAAGATTATCCTGTGCTGTTTGAATATCTTTAACAGCCTTATTGATTTGCTCTTGAGTAGCATTTTGATCAAGCAGTTCCCCTGCAACCAATTTTTCATCTAAAGTGTTGTAAGAAGCGTTACTATATTTACCTTCATCTAAAGCATTAGCATCGCTAATCACAAGATCTAAATAATCTCTAGAAGCAACTGGTTGATCTAATAACTTAGCATCAGCATAAAATAAATTATGATCAGATAAATCTGTTTCAACCATTGTAATATTACTAATTTCTAAATTTCTAGAAGTAATAATATTATCGACTGCACTAGTCTTCATACTTGCATCAGTACCATTAAAAGTATCGTACCACTTTCCACCTTTACCATTTGCAATGTTGTAATCTTCTAAAAATGGATAAATTTCATTGTGATTTTGATCTACATTAAAATCCCCAAAAGCAACTTTATATTCTGCCGGATCTTGATCCATAGTTGCTTTTAACTCTAATAACTGTTTCGCACGAGCTTCTACTGACTCATATGTCAAATGAGTATTATAAACTGCAATAACTTTACCGTTTACTTCAATTTCTCCTTTTTGCCATGCTCGAGCTTCTTTAATTCCCTCACTACTCAAAGCTCCACCATTTGTATTGATTAATTCTAAGTTTGACAGTAGTGCAACACCATAATCACCACCACCAGTTTCAATTGCTTTTTGAAATGAACTGTAAGCATAATCACCTTGCTCTACAAACTTCTCTAACATATTGTATGGATTACGACTTGTATTAATATCCACTTCCTGCAATCCTACGATATCAACATTATTTGTCTTCAATAATTCATTTAGCTTGGTTATATCAGGTTTTTTATTAGCCGCAATATTAAATGTTGCTAATCTGACATTATCGGTTGCTGCAGTAACTTTCATCATTGGCATAACTTGCGATATAACTGTTACTGCTGCAACTAAAGAAGCTATAATTCTTTTTGTTCTTCTCATTTTTCCCTTTCCTTTCTTAAAAAATAGTCTACTTTATACTTAATGTTCCCTCCTTTAAAACACTAAAAAAGGCACGACTAAAAAGCTTTAATTAGTGCTCTTTGGTCTTGCCTACTGAAAGTAACAATCCATTAATATTTATTATCTATCCATATTATTAACATAAATACGTTATTTTTTAAACATATGCATTTCTTTTGGAACAATGTTTCTAAATAAAAGCTCACAAATAAAAAAAAGCTGGCACATTGTACCAACTCAAAGTAAAACTATTTCACTGTCTGTGATAATTCAGTATAGTCAATCAATTTATCCATACTCAATTCATGATTTGAAGCAATCACACAGCCCACGAGCGTATTTAAAACATAACGTATTGCAGTTGTATAAATAACAGGAGCTAGATCTGAATAACTAACTCCAGTAGGAATAGTAATCACTTCTTTACAACAAGTTTCAAAAGTGGAATTAATATATCCCGTAACAGCAATCCCAGGAATTGCAATTTTATGATTTAATCTTATCTTCTCTAATAATTGAACATTATGTTCACGATGATTAACATAGATTGCTAATGGATTAGCCGATTCACTTAAACAATTTAATGCTACCCAAAAGTTATCGGTTGCAATCTCTACAGCTTTTCCAATCCGAGCCATCATATACTTAAATTCGTGTCCAATCTGCTCATTAATTCCATCTGCAAAAATATAGATTATTGTAGCCTTGTTGATCAACTTAGTTATACGTTCAATTTGTTGATAATTCAATAACAATTTTGTTCGATCGATTGTATCTTTTTCAACACTTGCAATTTTTTCCATAACAGAAAAAGCTGTTTCTTGTTTTTTTATTTGAAATAAGATTTTATTATTTCCTTTACTCATCATATTTTGTAATTCATAAGCTAAATCGACCTTAAAATCAGAAAAACTACCATCATAAATTTTTTTTATGACTCGCATTACAGTCGATGCCCCAGTATATGTTGTTTTAGCTAATTCTCTAATTGTAAGATGTAATATCTCCTCCTTATTTTCAATAATATAATCTGCGATTTTAGATTCCGACGCTGAAAAATCTTTCTTTTCGGTCAGTTTTGCTATTATACTCATACTCTTTCCCCTTGCTTATAATAGTAACTTGACCCCTCCTCCGTGTATTCTATTGTATATACAATATAACACAAACAATGAATATATCAATCCTTTTTCTTTTACAGAAAAAAGAAGAGCGTTAAATTAAACGCTCCTTAATCGATATTTACCCTAATCTAGATAATACTTTTTCTTTTCCTAATAAGCAAATTGAACTCGCAAGATCAGGTCCATGCATGATTCCTGTTGTTGCAATTCTAAGTGGCATATATAACATTTTTCCTTTAGCTTTAGCCTCTTTTTGAGTTGCTTTAATACAAGCTTGAATATTTTCTTTAGTAAATTCTTCTAAATTCTCTAATTGCGCTTTAAATACTTTTAACGTATTAGGAATAGTTTCATCTTTCATAAATTCTTTAGCTTCTTCATCTAAATTCAATTCATCTGTAAAGAATAAATCGACTAAACTAACAATTTCTTTACCATAAGATAATTGATCATGATACGTTGCAACTAAATCATTGATCCATTGTTCTGATTTACTTGATAGATCATAAGCCTCTTCTAAAAATGGTCGACATAATGCAACAACATCTTCTAATGATCTTTCTTTAATATAACGATTATTGACCCATGTTAACTTATCTTTATCAAACATTGAAGGTGATTTAGATAATCTCGTTTCACTAAATTCTTTAATTAATTCTTCTTTTGTGAAAATTTCTTGTTCTCCTTCTGGTGACCACCCTAATAGAGCCATAAAGTTAAACATTGCATCTGGTAAATATCCTTCTTCTTTGTATTGTGAAACAAATTGCATGATACTTTCATCACGTTTTGATAATTTCTTTCTTTGTTCATTTACAATTAAAGTCATATGTCCATAAGTCGGTGCTTTCCATCCTAACATTTCAAAAACCATCATTTGTTTTGGCGTATTACTTAAATGTTCTTCACCTCTAAAAACATGTGTTATTTCCATGGTATGATCATCAATTACAACTGCATAGTTATAAGTTGGAATCCCATTGGCTTTAACAATTACCCAATCACCAATATCATTCGATTCAAATGATACATGTCCACGGATCATATCATCAAACTCATATGTCTTATTTGCAGGCACTCGAAGTCTAATTGTATAAGGAATTCCTGCTGCTTCTTTAGCTGCTACTTCTTCAGCTGTTAAATCACGACATTTACGATTATACATTGGCGCAACACCAGCTTCAACTTGGCGTTCATGTTCAGCATCTAATTCCTCTGGGGTGCAGAAGCATTTATATGCTAAACCTCGATCTAATAACTCTTGAGTATATTTACGATAAATATCCAAACGTTCCATTTGACGATATGGCGCATACTCTGGTTTTGGATTTAATGGTGATTCATCTGGAATAATTCCTAACCACGCTAGATTTTCTAATTGGCTAGCCTCACCACCTTCAATATTTCTTTCAATATCAGTATCCTCTAACCTAAAAATAAAATCTCCACCATGATGTTTTGCAAATAGATAATTAAATAAAGCGGTTCTTGCTCCCCCAATATGTAGATGTCCAGTTGGACTAGGAGCATATCTTACTCTTACTTTTTCCATTCTTAAATCCCTTTCTTCTTTAACATAACCACACATTGAGAAACAGCACCTTCTTCATGACCAACAAAGCCAAGCTTCTCACCACGGGTTGCTTTAATATTAACATCAGCAATATCACATTTTAAGATCCTGCTAATATTTTCCTTCATTTTTTGGATATGAGGTGCCATCTTTGGTTTTTCAATCAAAATGATTGCATCAAGATTACTTATTTCGTAACCGCGATCATCCATCATTTCATAAGTTTTTTCTAATAGCACTAAAGAACTAATCCCTTTATACTGAGCATCAGTGTCACTAAAATGTTTCCCAATATCACCTAATCCTAAAGCCCCAATAATACTTTCAATAACGGCATGACATAAAACATCAGCATCACTATGTCCTAACAAACCACGCTCATGTTCGATTTCAACACCACCCAAAATCAACTTTCGTCCTGCTACTAGCTGATGAATATCAATTGATTGTCCAATTCGATACATACTCTCACTCCTCCACGCCATATTCTAACACAAAAACGCCCTATATTCTAGGGCATTTTCAATGCTCAAAGTTTACTTATCTTCTTTCTTAGCTTTCTTTTTGCGATAATCCTCTTTACAGTATTCTATTGTTACAATAGCTGTTGCTCCAGCTAAGTCTAACATTAAATCTTTCATCGTATCGCCTAAAGCTGCATGTCCTTCTAAAGGCACATCTTTTTGGCCATATAAAGTTCCTCGCGTAGACTTCATATACTGCTGATTATTAGTCCCAAAAATATCATCAACCAAATACTCTCCAATTTCCCATAAAGCACCCAATGCTAACGAGAACAATACTACACTAGTGCAAATAAACATATGTCCCATCGATATATTTACACTTTCACGTTTAACAAAATAATCAATTAAAACAAAACCTGCATAAGCTAAGATCACACCTGAAAAAGCATGTAGTATTGAGTCCCAAATAGGTATTTTTTTATAAAAATCAAACACATCACCAAGTACAAATCCACAAAAAGCAAATACAGTTAGTGAGGTTTCTAACATAATCGGAATTTTTAAATCAAGTCGTTCCTTTAACTGTTCTGGTAAAATTATAATTCCTATCATTAACAATAATTGAACAATTGAAAAAATCAGACGTCGCTTCTTTTTCATATCATCAACAATGAATAAAAAAATCACTGCTGCCACTAGCATTGCTAAAGTAAGAATACAAATTATTCCTTTAATTATCTTAAATTTCTTAGTTGATTTAGTTTCAAGCATATTACCGCCTCCATAATATACTGTATTATAACAAAAACAAACAAAAATTCCCATCAATAAAAACTTAAGAATTAATAAACAAATTCATAACTAAGACATAAATAACTCATTGCCTCTTCAAATAACTTATCTAAACGCATTTTACGTTCATATATAAGCCCATCAATATCTACGATAAACTGGTATTCACTTAGTGGTTCTTGTCCTAAATCTACTTCTCCCACAAATGCAACTCGACACGGACAATTGAATTGAAAATATCTAACATCCTTATAAAACATCGTTCGATGATCTAAAAAACTTCTAAACGTTTCATGAAGACTGATAAAAATTACCAGATCATCTTTAGATAATGCATATTCATCAAAAATATCCTCCTCCTTACCTAAATAAATAGGAATTTCAAAATCTATCCCTAGATGAATAAAGGCTTTCATATAAATCATCAAACTAAAACAATTACCATCCCCCAAAACAATAACACGTTTAGCCTCTTTAATTATTTTTCCTAATTTAACAGCCTGTTTGTCTAGCTGTTCTTCCTTATAGTTATATTTTATTGTTTCCAAGGCTGTGATGCCTTTAATACTCTCCAATGTGATTATTTCCCTAAAAGAAGTAAAGGTATTAACCCCCAGGCTATTTAAATACCGCATCAATGATGTTTTTGATACCCCAGCTTCTTTAATAAACATTTCTAATGAATAATCTTTGATTCGATTTCCGAGCATCAATGTTTTTTTACTGATCTGATATTCTACACTCCCACGCTTATTAGCACTTTGAGCCATCATAACCTTCCCCAAAATCATCTGCCTAGTTCTCCTTTATATATAATTCATAATATCTTGTTTTAATCATATCTAGATAAAACATAAAAACATACTGCCCCTCATAATAATCATTATCAGTATTTAATGAAATTAAAAAATCACTCTCTAATAATGCCCCGTGTTGAGTAATTAATAACTTCTTACAAGGACCATTAAAGATTTTTAAACGCATTGTTGTCCCTACCATATTCATCGTTCTTCCCATCATTGAAAAAAGCCATACAAAATCATCTTTTTGAGGAACTAGAGCCTTATCTTCATACATCGAACTACGAATAAAATCCTTTCCAAACAGTTTCATATCTATTTGAAAATCATGTGTTAAATTCAACAATCCCATCGCCCCATACATGATAATACGCTTACTTTGATAGATTTGCTTGCAAATCCGATCAATTAACTCAACATTAAAAAAATCATTAAAATCATTATAATTAGTTAAGTTAAAAATAACTCTTGCAAGCGGTTCTTGTTTTTGCCACTGACACTGTTTTACTACTTGCTCTTTACGAATATCACACCACAAGCCAATCCGTTCTTTCAAGATTGAAAAATTGTTGCAGTCATACAATTTATAAAATCGTTTAAACTGACTCCCATTAATATTAGTTGTTTCTAAGAAATCCTCTAAACTCATATCCTTTAACCAAACACAATTCTCTATCACTTTCCGAGCAATATAGGTATTATTATCATTAATATCGACACAGTTAGCAACATCCAAAATACTATCTAATAAAGTTATATTTTTTATCATAGCGCTTTCACCTCTGGGTATTAGTATACTATATTTCATTAATTTTTTGGTGAAATTACTCGAATTTTAAATAAAAAATCCTCATTTGAAATAATCTTCCATTATTTGAATGTTCAAATAATGAGGTTCATTTCAGTTAGAGGATTTTTATTATTAATAATATTTTTTACTTAATACTACTGTTCCCGCTAACAATGATAATCCAGTCATCATAGCCATCAATTCAACTGTACTATCATCACCTGTTTTAACTGCTTTCTTTGTTTCCTCAGAAGCAGTTGTTTCAGTTTTAGAATTATTCGACTCTTCTTTTTCTACTGGAATATTTTCTGAAGCATTTGTCTGTTTAAATAACCAATTCATTGGTGAACCTTCTTCATTATGGTTAAGTACTTTTACCCACGACCAATGTAATAAACCTTCAGCAATTCCTTCGTCAGTCATTTCTTGATTTGACCAGATTGTTAAGTGATTATTTTTAGCACCTAGATTATTTAAAGCTTCATACATAGCTTTTGAACTATTAACATTGCATGTAGTATCATTTTGAGCATGTGTAAAATAAATTGGTAACTCTACTAAAGAAGCAGTATCAACTTGTTTGCTTACCATCATTTCTTTTGTTTCATCCCAAGTGTATACTTGTCCTCGGAAAGCAGTTTCAAAATTTTCAACAATTTGTTCATAAGAATCTTGATAATTATAATGTACCCACACAATCGGATCCATTGAACAACAAGCTATTGCACCCGCAAAAAGTTCTGGGTATTGCATAATAAAGCGCATCGTTGCGCCACCACCACTTGATGCTCCTGTAACATAAACACGATTTTGATCAACTGTTCCTTCTGCAATTAATTTTTTTATTAACGCTGCTTGTAAAGCGTTATTTTGATCGATCAAAGATTTCTTATCTTCATCAAAAGCTGTCCCGTAGCTATAGTTTGGATTAGAAACTTGAATTTGTAATACCGCTGTATTATATCCTGCCTCTACCCATGCAGTTAAACCTCTATTAGCAACAAGTGTATTTTCTAATTGCCCTGCATATTCTCCACCACCATGATTCCATACTACTAATGGAACATTTTTCATGTTAGTTCCATCACTATTTTTAGGCAAATATAAAGCATACTCACGAGTTAATCCCGCATATGTAAACGTTCCTCTGATTGCATCATCCAAAGTTTTTGTTTTCAATGTAGTCACATTATCTTTATTGAAACTTAACACACCATATTTGTTGCAGGTAACCTGCCAAGGATTTTTACTAAAATCAGGATTGTATCGTCCAGTATAATCAAAGGCTTTTACATTAAGAATAATTGTATTTCCTTTAATTTCTAAACTAATTCCATCATCTAAATAATCATCTGCTAAAGCATTTGTCGCAACGTCGTAGGGTACTGAGCTAACGTTATTAGTAATATCAAAATCTTCAGCCTTTAAATCATTTACTAAATTAATATCATTGACAGTGATTTCAAATGAACTCACTTCTCTTTGTCCATCCCCAACATATGTATTAGCAACAATTGAAGTAACTTTTAATTCCTCGATTGCACTAATATTTGTTGTAATAATGCCTAGGGTCATTACTAATGTCATCATCATTGCAAATAGTTTTTTTATTTTTCTCATTTTACTTCCTCCTATATCAATTATTATAGTTGTAAGCGAATACAATGATAATGACTAATTAGGGGAGTTTGTATCTTGATTTAGGACTAAAGTTACTATTTATTCACTAAGTATCATATTACGGTACTATATAAAAAGGATAGGTGCAATACCTACCCATGATATTTTCGCTTATGAGCGGCTGTAATCAAACCCTGAAATAGCGGTTGAGAACGATTTGGTCGACTTGTAAATTCTGGATGAAATTGGCAAGCCACAAAATATGGATGTTCCTTAATTTCCACTATTTCTACCAAATTACGTTCAGGATTAATGCCTGCAATCGTAAGTCCATGTTCAACTAAAGCGTCTTTATACTCATTATTAAATTCATAGCGATGACGATGACGTTCTTGAATCATATCGACCCCATATAATTCTCTAGCATGTGTACCGGCAGCCAGTTCACAATTATAATCACCTAAGCGTTGAGTTCCACCCATATCAGTTAATGATTGATCAGACATTAAATTAATAATAGGATTTTTTGTTAGTTCATCAAATTCTAATGAATTAGCATCTTTCAAGCCGCAAACATTACGGGCGTATTCAATCGTTGCCAGCTGCATCCCTAAACAAATTCCAAAAAATGGTAAGTTATTGATTCGTGCATATTCAATTGCATCTATCATTCCTTCAATTCCGCGGTTACCAAATCCTCCAGGAACTATGATTCCATCTGCTGTTTTTAACTTTTCAGCGACATTATCTTTTGTTATTTCCTCAGAATCAACAAATTCAATATTTACAACACTATTTTCATAATATCCCGCATGTCTTAAAGCTTCATTTACTGACAAATAAGCATCTGGTAATTGAGTATACTTTCCTACCAAAGCAATTGTTATTTCATGATCTAAACCTTTAACCCGTTCAATCAAACTCTCCCACTCACTCATATTTGGTTGTGGGGCCTCAATTCTTAGATGTTCAAGGACAAGATCATCCATATGCTGATCCAATAACATCATTGGTAATTCATATAATACTTCAACATCATAATTTGAAATTACGTTTTTTGTTGGAACATTACAGAATAATGAAATTTTATCTTTAAGCTCTTGTTCAATATACTTCTCACTTCGACATACAATAAAATCTGGCTGAATCCCTAAACCTCTTAGCTCCTTAACACTATGCTGTGTTGGTTTAGTTTTAACCTCATGACTCGCTCCAATATAAGGTAATAGTGTCGTATGAATATAAAGAGTATTATCATAACCTAAATCTAAGCGTACCTGTCTAATTGCTTCTAAAAACGGTAAACTTTCAATATCTCCAGTCGTTCCTCCAATTTCAGTAATTACAATATCTGCATTAGAACTTGATGCTGCAGCATAAATTTTTGCTTTTATTTCATTTGTAATATGTGGTACCACTTGTACCGTAGCTCCTAGATAATCCCCTCGACGTTCTTTAGATATAACATTACTATAAATTCGTCCTGTAGTAATAGATGAATTACGATTTAATTCTTCATCAATGAACCTTTCATAATGCCCCAAATCTAAATCGGTTTCAGCACCATCTGCCGTTACAAAAACCTCACCATGCTGATATGGTGACATCGTTCCTGGATCAACATTGATATAAGGATCTAATTTTTGCATAAACACTTTTAACCCTCGCTGTTTTAAAATTCGACCTAACGATGCAGCAGTTAAACCTTTACCAAGGCCTGATACGACCCCACCTGTTACAAATATATACTTTGCCATTTTCTATTCTCCTTTTTGTTTTATATCAAAATAAAAATGTCTTCCTCTGGAAGACACACTGTTGCCCTTTTACATTCTAGCAAATTTTTATTATCTAGGCAAGAATTTTTTTGCACTAACAAATAAAAAAAAGGAAGCATTGGGGAATACTTCCTTTAATGTATAGGTCGTTCTTGGGGAAGAAGGGGGTGACCTATACTTATATATTATCTTGTCTTGACGACATTTGTAATAATATCGGAGAAATGTGAACACTTTATGAACTTTTAAAAAAAATGTATAAAAAAAGGAACAATTTCTTGTTCCTTTTCTGCATAGGTGATTATATGGGAGAGGGGTCACCTATGCAAAGTATTATTGTCTTTCTTTGACATAACCATAATACTCCATTATTATGTCTCATTTATGGTCAATTGTCAATTGGTTATAAACATTTTTTGAAATAATAACACCATTTGCCCTTTGATATTCCTTCTCTAAATAGTTTTGATAAGTACCCGGAGAAATAATTCCATTTAAATCAATAATATCCATTCCTGCTTTTCCCATAATTGCTTCAGCTAACTTAACACAATTAGACCCTAAAACAAAATATGTTTTATAGCGTCCTCTTTTAAATTTAAAAAAGCTAGCTCCCGTTCGTAAATAAAGACGGCTGGCATAGTCATTACAATCATTCCTATCTTTATATGAACGCGGATACCAAGGGTAGGTATTTTCTTTTAACTTTTCAATTTCTCGTTTTACACTCGCTAACTGTTTAACTGTTAAACGAACCCCATAACTAAAAATCGTTTTATGATCAGTTTCGATGCAAAATGGAATATAACTTTCTCGTGGAGCAATAAACAAAACACCATCCCCAATGGTTTCAAATAATCTAATAGAATCGTAATCATAGTTTCCATAAGATATTACTTGATTATCGATACATATATCGCAATGTCCAATTGTCCCAAATCCATCTGGGCTAACATGAATAAAAATTTCTACATTTGCGTGATTCTGATCGTCTAAAAACTTCTCTGTTGGCTCAACTGCTAACCGTTCATTTATATAATCCATCATCACTTTTGGTACAAGGGCAGAAATAAAGATTGGTACGGGTATTCTGATCCGTCTCTTTAAACTGTCTTTATGCTGCTGGGGAATAGCGGTAAAGATTCCATCAATAATGTAATTTATTCCTAATAATAAGCCATAACCGCCAATGAAGATCATCATTGCATTAGCATCAGCATATCTCCCTAATAACAGTGCCAAGCCATAGATGATCAAAAACAGAGCCCCACACAAAACTGGAAATCGTTTACTCACTTTATCTTTTTTATAGTTTAAATAAGAAATAAATTTTATAATTCCATTTAATGTTATATAGATTGCAAAAATAGCAAATAATAATCTAATTGGAATCGCTGTATAAGACAAAATAAATATTCCTACTCCAATATTTCCAATTATATTAATTAAATCTCCTCTAAAGCGACGTCTTAAAAATACACTTAATTCATGAAGACCATTAATAATCAAAATCCATGCCAATACGTCAAATACACGCATTAAAAAATCTTCTCGCTGAATAATTGCCATTGATGAAATAACAATTAAAATCAATCCTAAAACACAATAATATATTGAATTATAAATATTACGTCGCATTAAATCACACCCCGATACTTTAATATATGCCCATTATAACACAAAGTGTCTAATAAAAAAGAGGCAACACTTGGTGTTGCCTCAAAGATAAACATTATTATTTATCGAATTTATTTTTATAATCCCAAATAGTTCTTAAGATTGCTTCCATATCATGTACCATAGGCATTCTTGGATTTGCTGGAGTACATTGATCTTCATAAGCATTCATAGCCATTCTGTGAATTGCTTCATCCCAATCTTTTTTATCGATTCCTTGAGATTCGATGTTAGATGCTAAATTAACTTTGTGACATAATTCTTCACAAGCATCAGCAAACATTTGAACACCTTCTGCAGGAGTTTTAGGATTTAATCCGATTAATTGAGCTAATTCCATATATTTAACATCAGCTTTGAAGTTTTCAATTTTTGGCCAGATGTTTAATTTAGTTGGCATACTTCCGTTATATCTGATAACGTGTGGTAATAAGATACCATTAGTACGTCCATGAGGTACGTGGAATTCCCCACCAATTTTATGAGCTAATGAGTGGTTCATACCTAAGAATGCATTAGCGAAAGCCATACCTGCGATTGTTGCAGCATTGTGCATTTTTTCTCTAGATAAAGGAGTTCCTTCTTTAACTGATTCTTCTAAGTAATCAAATACTAATTTAACGGCTTGTTTAGCCCATCCATCAGTAAAGTCAGAAGCTAAGATAGATACGTAAGCTTCAACTGCATGAGTTAATACGTCGATACCTGTATCAGCAGCAATTGCAGCTGGTAAAGACATAACGAATTCAGGGTCAACGATAGCTACTGTTGGAGTTAAAGCATAGTCAGTTAATGGATATTTCTTGTTACAAGATTTATCTGTAATAACTGAGAATGGAGTAACTTCTGAACCTGTTCCTGAAGTTGTAGGAATACAGATTAAGTTAGCTTTTTTACCTAATTCAGGGAATTTGAATGCACGTTTTCTGATATCCATGAATTTTTGTTTGATATCATCGAAACATACTTCTGGATTTTCATATAATAACCACATTACTTTAGCAGCATCCATTGAAGAACCCCCACCTAATGCGATAATTGTATCAGGTTGGAATTTGTTCATTAATTCAAGACCAGCTTGAACTGTATCGAAACTTGGATCTGGTTCTACGTCAAAGAATAATTCTAAATCAACTTGATTTCTTCTTCTTCTAATAACATCTTCGATTTTTTCTACATAACCAAGATTGTACATACCTCTATCTGTAACGATCATGGCTTTTTCCATTTTTTTCATGTCTCTTAAATATTTAATCGAATTTCTTTCGAAATAAATTTTTGGAGGAAGTTTAACCCATTGCATATTGTTATTACGTCTCCCGATTCTCTTAATATTGATTAAGTTAACAGCACTTACGTTGTTTGATACAGAGTTATGTCCGTAAGAACCACAACCTAATGTTAATGATGGAATAAATGCATTATAAACAGAACCAATACCACCGAATGTAGATGGAGCGTTTTCGATAATACGGATTGCTTTACATGCATGTCCGAATTTCTTAGAAATTTCATGATCTTCTGTATGAATTGCAGCAGAGTGACCCAAACCATTGAATTCAACCATTTGAGTTGCTTTTAAGATACCATCATCAGTATTTTTAGCTTTTAATACAGCTAATACTGGAGATAATTTTTCTCTTGTTAATGGTTCATTTGGACCAACTTCTTTACATTCTGCACAGATAATTTGAGTATCTTCTGGTACTTTGAATCCAGCTTGTTCAGCGATCCAAGTAGCAGGTTTACCAACGACGTTTGGATTTAACTTAGCAGCGTTTACGTTATCACTGTATGCTACAGCACCAAACATAAATGTTTCTAATTTTGCTTTTTCTTCTTTATTTACAAAGTAAACTTTGAATCTTTTGATTTCTTTCATGAATGCATCATAGATTTCAGTATCAACGATAGCAGCTTGTTCAGAAGCACAGATCATACCGTTATCGAAAGATTTTGATAATACGATGTCATTTACAGCTCTAGGTAATACACAAGTTTTTTCTACATAAGCAGGAACGTTACCAGCTCCTACACCTAATGCAGGTTTACCACAAGAGTAAGCAGCAGCTACCATTGCGTTACCACCAGTTGCTAAGATTGTAGCAACACCTGGGTGTTTCATTAATGCAGTAGTTGCATACATTGATTTAAGATCTAACCATTGGATACAATCTTCTGGAGCCCCAGCAGCGATTGCAGCATCTCTAATTACTACAGCAGCCATTACTGAACATGCATGAGCACTTGGATGGAATGAGAAGATAATTGGGTTTCTTGTTTTTAAACAAATTAATGATTTGAAAATTACTGTAGAAGTTGGGTTAGTTGTTGGAACGATACCACAAACAACACCTACTGGTTCAGCAATTTCAGTGATTCCTAAAAGTGGATCTTCATTGATGATACCAACAGTTTTTAAGTGACGTAAGTTACTTGTTACATATTCACAAGCAAATAAGTTTTTAACTGCTTTATCTTCAAATACACCACGTCCAGTTTCATTAACTGCAGCTTCAGCTAATGTACCATGAGCATCAAGTCCAGCAACTGAACATTTAGCTACGATGTAATCTACTTGTTCTTGAGTGAATTCTTCAAATTTTGATAAAGCTACTTGAGCTTTTGCAACTAGTTGATCAACATGAGCATCGATTTCTTCATTAGTTGGTTCAACTACTTTGTTAACAGCTTTTTTTTCTGCCATTATTTCTTCCTCCGATTCATTGTGAAATATTTAATTTGTTTCCACCGATAGTGTACCCCAAATTTGCAAAAAACACAAGTAATATTGTGCATTTTTTCACAACAAAAACACTAACTTTACAATGAAAACGCTAACACTTGTATCACTGCTTAATTTACTGGATGAGAAAAAATCTAGGGTCTTTTTACCCTAGATATCTTTATTCGTAATTATTGTTTTAACACCCTCATCAACTAAAAAATCTTTAATATCATCACTATCTACTGTCCAAGTATTTACATCTATACCCCGACGCAAATAATCATTGATTTCCTTTTCATTTAAAAAAGTATATTTAGGATGTGCTCCATTAAAACAATATTCAAATACTTTAGCTTTATTGACTTGATAATTATCTTCATACAAATAGCCAAGATAAATACTATCATCAAGTTCTCTAAGATTAAGCAAACTCTCTAAATGAAACGATGAAAACATTACTCGATCTAATAAGCCCTTTTCTTTGATCATCATATAAGTCATTCTTTCAATATTCGGATACTGAATCTTATCAGTTTTTATTTCAATATTTAAGATTACATCTTTACCAATACAATAATCTAACAATTCCTCTAACAACGGAATTTTTGCCTCGATTCCATCAAAACGATAGTTAAAATTAAATTGGCACAATTGATCATAGGTATAATCTTTTACATACCCTTTACCATTAGAAGTCCGATCAATCTTTTCATCATGAATCAAGACTAGCCTATTATCTTTCGTTAGTTGTACATCTGTTTCAACACCATCAAAATTACCATCAATTGCAGCTTTAAAAGCTAACATTGTATTTTCTGGATATTTAGAACTATATCCCCGATGACCTAATTTAATCATATATTTCTCCTATAAAATGCTTACAAAATATGCCAAATAGCCAATCAGCATAATAATTGCCCCACTCTTTTTTAAATACCCATCGCTACCAATAAAAGTATATAATAGAAACAATGCCCCAATTGCAACGATTCCATCAATAATAAAACCACTTTCAAAAGCAACTGCTTTTGGGGAAATTAAAGCTGTTGTTCCTAAAACAAACAAGATATTAAAAATATTACTTCCGACGATATTACCAATTGCCAGATCACTCTTACCTTTCCAAGCTGCTGTCATTGAAGTCACTAACTCCGGCAACGATGTTCCAAAAGCAATAATCGTCAATCCAATCAAACGTTGACTAACCCCTAATTCTTCAGCAATATATGTAGCTGCATCAATCGTTAGATTACTACCAATTACAATTGCCGCCATTCCTAAAACAATCATGATGATTAGTCGGAGCAGCGTATCTTTTTCATCTAATTCTTCAACTTCATCCAATGGCACTTCTTCACCCTTTTTAACCAAACGATATAAATAGTATAAAAACAGTAAAAATAATCCCCATAAAAGCACTCCATCAAATCGATCAATCGAGCTGCCAAACTTTCCTAACATTAATAAAACTAGAGTTATTACCATTACAAAAGGAATTTCATATCGATATGTATTATTATTAACCTTCAGTTTAGCGATACACCCGGTAATTCCTAGAATCAATAAAACATTCATTATATTACTGCCAATAATATTTCCAACTGCTAAATCAACATTACCGCCTAACGCCGAAGTAATAGAAATAGCAGCTTCCGGAGCGCTTGTACCAAAAGCAACGATCGTCAAACCTATTACAATTGGGGGAATATTTAGCTTTGAAGCCAGCTTAGAAGCTCCCTCAACAAAAATATCAGCTCCTTTAATCAATAAGACAAAACCAGCTATTAAACAAAATAATTGTAAGATCATATCTAACAAGGCACTAACACCTATCTCCTTTCTCAAATCTAAAAACACTATGGTTAAAGTATAGCACAATCATCCCTTCTTTCAAGCGAATGTTGTAGACATCTTTAAGTATACCCGTTTAATAAAGAACTAACTGAAAAACAGCCCTAAGGCTGTCAAATTAATTCAAAATGTTTTAAAGCTTTAACAATGCCATCATTTTCGATTCGATCAGTTTCATAGTTAGCAACAGCCTTCGCCTCATCAACAGCATTTCCCATTGCTACACCAATCTTAACTGTTTCCAACATCTCAATATCATTTCGTCCATCACCAAAAGCAATAGTGTCATCAATATTTCGATTAATTCGTTCTACCAGTTTTTCAATTCCAACTGCTTTTGAGACACCCTTTAAAGTTAAATCAAAAGAATAATCACTTTGATGTCTTTGGACATCAAAATATTTACTCAATGCATTAACCATTGGCGAAATATCTTTTTTGTCATTAACAACAATCATCCCAATGTAAGTTTCTATCGTTTCTGGATCAAAATCATCAATAACTGTCTCCGGTTTCATGCCCCAATTTTTTGCAAACCACTGATGACGTTCATCATTTTGATCACGGACATAGATATAATCACTACTTTCAAAATAATAGTTAAAATCGTATTGTTCTGATAACGCCATCGTTGCTTTAATTGCCTCACTAGGAATTATTGCTTTATATACTGGCTCACCATGATATTCTACATAAGCTCCGTTACAAGTCACATACCCACTAAAAGGATAATTCATAACCCCTTCAGTAATAAAACATTTACACCGTCCTGTAGCTAAGAAAACATCATGTCCATTTTCTTTTAATCTATCTAATGCATTTCTAGTATTTTCAGTAATTGAATAGATATCTAAATTACACTCAATCAGTGTTCCATCGATATCAAAAAATAATAATTTACTCATCTTCATACCTCCGCCACTACATTGTACCATAGTTAGATTGTTTTTTAACTTAAGAAAAGTAAATATTATTGATATAATTCCCTAATCACACCACAAGCAATCATCGGCCCAGAATTTCCCGATGGCTGAGTAGTAAAATCATCAACATTTCCATGAATTATAATAGTCCGCCCAACAATTTGCTCTGGTGTAAATTTAGAAATATATACCGCCATCCAAGCTTGTCCGTCCTCAGAAAATAAAGGTGGCAGATCCCCAGTATGATATGGATGTGGACAATTTGTCTTACTATAATGTCCTCCAGCATTACCAAAAGGATTTTCCGGTGTCCCACTACAGCTAGAACCTTCATGAATATGCAAACCATGTACCCCTAAACCACAACCGGTAGCCGGTAACCCTTGAGCCTCAACCACAACGATCGTTCCTTCTTCAAAACTATATGCTAGCATTGTTCCCGTAACTGTTGCTCCTGTAATTAAAGCATAAGCTTTAGGACTAGTATTACATAATACCCTAATAAGATCAAAACTATTCATTATATACCTCCCCTATATTCTTATGCCTAAATATAAAAAAAAGAAAAGGACAAACGCCCTTTTCTATAAATATCTTCTTGCACACACGTAATTACGATTTAAACTAGACACTTTTACAACATCTCCAGTTTGTGGTGAATGAACCATTTGTCCATTTCCAACATAAATTCCAACGTGAGTAATTCTACTTGTACTTGAACCAAAGAAGACTAAATCTCCTGGTTGTAAATCTGCACGATCAACTGCTTTACCACCTTGAGATTGAGCTTGCGCAGTTCTTGAAAGGGAAATTCCATGCTGACGATATACCCAAGATGTAAATCCTGAACAGTCAAATGAATTTGGTCCCGTGGCTCCCCATACGTATGGGCTACCTAGTTTTGTATAAGCAGTTTCTAAAATTTTACTTCCCGGTGTATAAACCTTTACATTTAAAGTTGCAACTGTTTGATTACCAGAACTATCACTTACTGTATAAGTAACAGCTTTATCTCCTGTGCTGCCAGTATCAATATTACCGATTACAACATTACCAGTCACATCACCATCTTTATTATCAATAGCTGAGACTAAATATTGTCTTGGATCAAAAGCATCACCTTTAATTACCTCAACTGCATTTGTTGACAAATTAACTTGTGGTCCACTTATATCTTTTACTGTAAAATTCAAAGTTGTTAAAACTTCATTTTTAGCTTCATCTTGCGTACTAACAGTAATTGTTTGTACTTCATTTTCTTTCTTAGTGTCTACTTCACCAGTAACAGTGTTGGTAACAGCACTTTGATCATCAGTAGCTGTTAAAAAGTTCTCTAATTTAAATTCGCTACCATAATCAATTACAATATCATTTCCTTGTGATAAAGTAACTACTGGAGCAGTCAAATCAGATACTGCAAAAGTAAACGTCTTTTCATTTACATTCCCAGAAGAATCGGTAACTGATAATTTAATATCTTGAATTCCCGCTTTAGTCGTATCTAATTCCTGATTCGATTCAATGAATGGCGAAACATCACCATCAACATTATCTGAAGCAGTTACATAACTGGAAATATCTTGACTTCCATTGATCGGTACTTGTACGACATACCCTGTTTCGACTCCAGCAACCTTAAATTTTGGTGCCTCATCATCAACAACATCTACTTTAATAACTTTAGATGCTGTGTTTGAAAAACTATCTGTTGCCGTGACTGATAAATCATATGTACCTAACTGATTAACATTCACGCTGCTAAGATCATTTGCAGTAACTTCGATTTCCGGACGACTATCTTGATTATCTGTAATATCAATAGCATCTAAATCTACTTTGTCACCATATGAAACCTCGATTCGATTAGAAACAATTTTTGGTGCTTCTTTATCGACCGCGGCATAACCTACTAACATAAATACTGATACCCCTAAGATTGGGATAAACATAGCTTTCCGTTTGATAATATTTTCATTAATAAAATTATTCAATTGTTTAACACGCTGTTCTTTCATTAACTCACTTCCTATCTAAAACGTACCATTGCATAATAACATATCTGAATTAAAAATGCAAATTTTCTTGATTCCATCATACAAATTCTAATTATTAAAGAAGAAGTTTAATATATGAAACCATCTAAAATCCCCATGATTCCTTAATTTTTTCAATTTTTTTGCCCCTAATCAATTAATCAAACTCCTTTTTTCATATTTTGAAATATTTTAAAGAACGGGATCAAACTGCTATATTATCAAACCTAATTTTCTAAATTATACACAAAGAGGGACAGCGTTAGCTCTCCCCCTATCTTTAATTATTTTTAATTAGATCTTTTTCTTTTTTTACTGAAATAAAACACAATTGATGCCAATGCTAATCCTGACGCAGAATAAAGCACATTTATATTATCTCCCGTTTCAACTTTATTGTCAATAGGTTTATCTTGACCATTTTTGTCAGGATCAGTTGGAGTTACTTCAATTTCCTTTAAATTCTTTTTAGCTTCCAACAGCCTATTCATTGCATCCCTAATTTCTTGTTCTGTAGCATCAGCTTCATTAAAGATCGATAAAGCATACTCGTAAGCCGCCTTAAATTCAGCTTTACCATTTTCTTGGTAATTATTCAAATCAATTGTACCACAAATATTTAATAAAGCTTCTAAATCTGTTTTATCAACTGATACATCTGTTTTTAGTTCTAATTCATCAATTGCATTAGTTAATGCTGTAATTGCTGCATTTACTTCTTCTTGAGTAGCATTTTCATTACCATTGATACTAATTGCATTTACTAATGCTGTTTTTAAAACATCTACTGTTTTATCGGTATATTTTGTAGTATCGATAGATTGTGCTTCAGCAATAACTCTTTCAAGCTCTGTTTTAACCACATCACCAATTTCAACCAGACTATCAATCGCTGTTTTTAAAGCACTCGCAGCGTCATCAATCTCTGTTGATGAAGCATCTGCTTTATCGAGAATCATTTGAGCATTAGTTAATGCTGTTTCAAAATCATTCCATGAAGCAGTTGTATAATATTCCTTTTCATAATTAGTTGCTAAGTTGACTACTTTTCTTAATTCTGCCTTAGAGTCAATTTGACGTACAGTAAATTCCGAAGCACAAGCAAATGATTTTCCGCCATTTCCAGTACCTTCTAACGCTACAAATTTAATATATCGAGCATTCGCTGCATCAAAAGTAATTTTCTTTAACGAAGCATTGGCAGCCAATTCTCCTTCAGAAACCTTTTGATATTCATCTGCCGCATTTTCTTTAATATATAATTCATATTTAGTAATTTGCCCATTGGTATTACCATCTTGTCGTGGTAGATAATCAAATTGATTAATAGTATGAACTTCTTTCATATCAATCTCTACAGTTGCTGGTAAAGCTTGATATGGGGAATAATTACTATGCCAGAAAGTAACCTCATTGTTATCAAATGCATAAGTAATCGGTCCTTCATTACCTGCTTGAGGATTTTCATTATCTGTAGATACAGTAAAGTTACTGCTATCTACCTTTGTATAATCAGTGTCATCACTTTGACTACCAGTAATTGAAATCTCTAAATTATCAATAATCCCCTTGAATGATGTTGTCTTACTTCCAATTCTTTCTAATGGTAAAGTTAACGTTGCGTATTTACCACCAGTTGCATTTTTAGCTAAAGTATCTACTAATTCACCATTAACATACAATTCGGCCTTATTAGCATATCCCTTTATTTCTAATTTTACCCATTCGTCTTTAGGTAATTCATAATTAAATGAATAATCATAACCGATTCTTGAGAAGCCTACTTTTCCAGTATCTTTTTGTGACATTTTAATTGAACCCTTATCTGATTCAAATAAAACTTGTTCACCAGTTGCGTCTTTATCCATTTTCACCCAGAAAGATACACTGTTATTCGGTCCCATATCTGCTAATGGTGTTTCAATATAACTTTCACCACCACTTAATTCTAGGCCTTTAGAAAATTTTCCTGCTACAGTTGCAACATTCTTTTTATTAACGACATTATACTCGTTTCCTGATTTATCAACGATTTCACTCTTATTAAAATCATAGTTTAATACTGTATCGCTTTTGCTCGTTACAACATCACGCGGATTTGAATTTGGGGCAGTTCCTAATGAATTAACTACTTCATTTAATTCATTATATTTTAAATCTTGACCATCGCCCCATAATTTAGATGACATTGCCGGCAAAGCTTTTTCAAAACGATCATAAATATCATATTCACTTATACCATTCGCCTTTTTATCAACCATATCATTCCAAATTGCATATGCAGAACCTAACATTTGCTCATCTCCGGCCGGAATGATCGTTCCACCCATATTATTAGGCTGCCAGTTATTATAAATATTTTGACTATTTAAATAATCGTTATAATAACCTGCCCCCGGCACCATATATAAAGTTCCATCAACCATATTAATTAAATCAAAACCTTGTTTATACATTTCATTGGGGTTAGCCCAACTTGTATTCCAAATGTTCATTTGCACATTTTCAGAACGAACTGGTGTAGAACCTTTGCGCATTGATAAACTTCCCCACAAACGAACATCGCGTCCTGTATCTTGAATAAATTTTAACATATCATCAGTATATTGACGGAAGTTTTCTGCGTACTTACCATCATATTCATCAGTACCTACATTAACTGTTGTATTTTGATCAAAAACCGGATCATCACCATTCATATATTCATTAAAAATTGATTGAGTAAAAGCTAAACTCTCATCATACATACTATCTAGATCCAAATGATCCCAGTGACGTGCTACAGATTTATCTTTCATCGCTAAGTCTGGACGAACCTTCGTTAAAGCTAGAGAATGAGCTGGCGTATCAAATTCAGGAACAACCGCTACCCCCATATCCCGACATTCTTGGATAAATGTCCGGAACTGATCTTTTGTATAAAAAACATCTTTGCTAGTTAGATCAGCTTGATTTAATCCACCATTACCACCCGCTTTTATATCTGATTCTAGTCTAAACCCAGAATAAGCATCAAAAGCATTATCACCATAATCTTCAACCCAAATATAGTTATCATTTAAATGTACTTGGAAATCATTCATTTTATAATAAGCCATATTTTTTGCAATATCTTTTAATATATCTAATGAATATGGCATTCTTCCAACATCCAGCATGAATCCCCGAACTTCATATTTAGGGTAATCACGAGTTTGCCCATTAGGGATCGTATTACTATTTTGCTTTAAAATTTGTAAAATTGATTGTGTTGCCCAGAAAGCCCCTGTTTTGTCGACTGCTTCAACTTTAACACTATCTCCAACAGTCATTAAATAACCTTCTTCTTTTAACCCGGTATCACTACTTCCTAATGTAAAATAGAAATCATGCGCCCCTGGTGTATTGGCATATACTACTTCAATTTCTTTACCAGTTTGTGCTTGATAATCAGCCTTAAATGTTTTAGCTAAATATGCTAAATCATCTTTATAAGCTGGATTGATCACAATCCGAGAATCATCGCTAATTGTAAAGCTTCCTTCTGTTCCTACCCATTCAGCTAATTCTGGAACTACTTTAGGCTTAGCATTAATGCTGACATCAGGACTATTTTTTCCTGGAATCGTGACATTATATGCACCTGTGATCTTTTCTTGATCACCTTTTTTTACTTTATAATTTACAGATACTATTGTATCCACAATTGGCTGATGAATCGTTAAATCACGATCTAAGATTTGTTCATAATCAGCACCAATAAACTCAATTTCAAATCCCTCGGGAACTTGGGGCAAAGCCATCTTTGTATCTCCTTTAGCTACCGCTGGAATTACTAGATTATTAATTACATCATCAATCGTTACAATCTGTTCGCTATCTACCTGTTGTTTAACTGCATATGCTTCGAATTCATATAATGATACTGTAGGCCAATTAACACTCTTACCATCTCGATCTTCCGCTAGATTTTCAAAATCTGAAACAACAACTCTTAAATAACGAGTATTAATCGTATTGTCAAAATTAATAATATCATCAAATTCTCTAGGTGCTTTAGTAAGTGTTTTTACATCTTCCCAGCTTGTCCCATTTTTTGACGATTGAATTTTGTACTTTGTTGCATTACGGCGTTCCCATTTCAAAGTGACTGAAGCAATATCTTTAGCAGTTCCAAAATCTAAACTAATCCATTTATCATCATCATGATTAGCCGTACTTGCCCAACGTGTTTTCATATTTTCATCAACAACGTTAGCTGGGCCAAAACTAGTTGTTTCAGAACCACTAGCTACAGCCGTTGCCCCAACAGCTAAATTTTCATAAGATTCCTCACCTAAAACTTCAAATTCATATAGCGATACAGAAGCCCAGCCAGCTGCCTCAGTATCATCATAATTATCTACTGTTAATTTAACATAACGTGCACTCACACTATTTTCTAATGTTACTGTTGTAGTTAACGAAGTGATATTGCTATCATCTGGTTTAGTATATACTGGTGTATATTCATTATTATCATTAGAAATACTAATATTAAAACCTTTAATATTTTTTCTTTCCCATTCAATTTTAAATTCACTAAACGCTTTTTCTTCCTTTAAATCAATGGTTAAAACCATCGGTGTTGTTCCCATATTCGTTGACCAGCGTGACTGATCAGGTTTAGCAGCATCGCGATTTACGATTCCATCAATTGCTTTATCTGGCCCCCAATAACTTGTCTCGCTATTGTTTGCCGTTGCTGTCCCATTCAACGCATGATTGACTTTAGTTACAATATCACGAGGTTTTACATCATCAGTTGCAAAAACCATACTTGGCGCCAATGTACTAAATGCCATTGATAGTGTAATTGCTGAAGTCACTAGTTTTTTTACTTTCGTTTTCTCCATACCCGTTTCTCCTCATTTTCCCGTATCATTACTAAATAAAAACAAAAGACCAAAAATCAACAGTAAAAAACTGTATGATTCTTGGTCTTGCCTACTTAAAGTAACAATCCTATTTCTATTTTAGTATACCACTTTATAAGTCCACGTCAACTATTTTTCAGTAAATTTAGTCGCAATAATCGACATTTTTAAGTAAAATAAATTATTTGTTTTACTTACTCATAAAAAAAGATTTGTAGATAAATTCTACAAATCTGCTTTTTCTAATTGTACTAATTCAATTTCCATTGGTGTTAAATTGCCTAAGAAGTCCACTAATACTTTAGCAGTTTCTTTTTCTAAATCAATTGATTCAACCTTACCACCTTTACCAGCAAATGGTCCAGAGATGACATTAACTTCATCACCTGCAGCATAATCAACCTCAATACTTGATGTACTTAATCCCATTTTCTTTAAAATTGGATCTAACTCACTTTTTTGTAATGGGAAAGGTTTTGCTCCACCACCTGATGATCCAATAAATCCTGTAACTCCAGAAGTATTACGGACAACATACCATGCTTCATCAGTCATGATCATCTCAACTAATACATAACCTGGGAACATGTTTTTAGTCTTATTGATTTTCTTACCATCTTTAATTTCAGTTTCAACATGTTCAGGAATAACAATTTGAAATAGGATATCTTGTAATCCCATTGATTCAACACGTTTTTCCAAGTTTTCTTTTACTTTATTTTCATGACCAGAGTATGTATTAACAACATACCATTGTCTTCCTTCATCATTCATTCCTGTCATTTTAGTTCATCCCCAATGTCTTTAAAATAAATGCAATAATTGCGTCACCGGCAAAGAAATATAACCCCATTACAAAGCAAAATAGTAGTACTATTGCTGAATTTTGAGCTAGTTCTTTTTTTGATAACCAACTGACATTTTTAATTTCTTTTCTAATCCCTTTTAAACTAAACCAATCGCGAAATTTCACACTTAGTCCTCCTATTTCGTTTCCTTATGCAAGGTATGCTTCCCGCATTTTTTACAGTATTTGTTTAATTCCAGTCTTTCTACATTTACACGTTTGTTTTTTGTAATGGTGTAGTTCCGTGACAAACACTCACTACACACTAAAATAACTTTTTGTTTCATATAATCAGCTCATTTCTACGCTATTATAATTTATCATAAATATACAGACTAGTCAAATAGATTTGAATTTTCCATCTTTTTTTGAATCCGATAATTAGCATTATAGATACTTCTAATGTCTTTATTAAGCTTCAAAGCAATATCCTGGTCTTTAAAACCACACTTATGATAAGCAATTACCGTTTGTTCCCAAGCCGAGCAAACATTTAAAATATACGCATCAACCCTCTTTTGTTGTTCTTGATCAATTAATAGTAGATCTGGACTCTTATTATCAGCGATTGCATCTACATATCTGATTCGCTCATCATCACTACAATAATCATCCAAAGAAAATAAAGTTTGCCGTTCCCTAACTACTTTACCTTGGTTTTTGACAATTAAAGAACTAATCGTATTTTGGATCACCATTGAAATAAAACTTCTAACCTGCATGCCACGATCAGGACGATAATTATCCAAAGCCAATAAACAACGAATAATTACTACTTGAAGATAATCTTTATAATCACTCTGATATGATGTCATCGTATAACAATACGCCGGCATCATCATCTTAATTTGCCAGTAGCAATATTCAATCAAAAGTGCCTGTGCAATCGGACACCCCTGACGATATAAATAATACAATTCTTCGATTTCGTAACCATTCATGGTTACCTCCTTCCTACTATAAAGGATTACGAGAATTATATACCTGATATAAAATCACTGCTGTTGCCACAGAAGCATTTAACGAATTAACATGCCCTACCATGGGCAAGACAACATTGATATCACAACTTTTTTTAACTAGTCTTGATATTCCAAAACCTTCTGAACCGATTACTATTACCAAAGGCATATTATAATCAACCTGACGATAATCTTGGGATTTATCTAAATCACAGCCAACAACCCAAAAAGAACGCTTTTTTAAATCCTCTAATGTTCTAGTCAAATTTGTAACTTGAGCAACCTTAACATGATCAATAGCACCCGTTGAAACCTTTGCAACCGTCCCATTTAAACCAACACTACGATTTTTCCCAATGATAACACCATCAACCCCAATAGCATCACAAGTTCTTAAAATTGCTCCTAGATTATGTGGATCTTCTAACCCGTCAAGCATTAATAATAGTGGCTGTTTACCATCAGGAATAGTATTGATGATCTCATCAATACTATAATAGCGATATTCTTCAATTTCCGCCATCACTCCCTGATGACTAACATTTCCAAGTTTCTTGATAAATTCAGACTTATCAACAATCTTGAATGGAATTTTTTTTCTTTTACATTGCTCAATTATGCCATTATCTTTAGCATTGTTTTGGACATACACAGTATATACACTCTTATCTCCCTTTAAAGCTTCTAATATTGTGTTTTTACCATATATATATTGTTTCATATTTTTCACCTAATTTCGTCTCAAATTTATCTCGATTTTATTTATTATTAATATATTGTTTATACCGCTCAAAGATCACTTTAATTCGATCAAAGTTTTCTTCTAAGTATAAAGTCCCAATGACTGCTTCAAATCCTGTTGAATGCATATGATCAAGACTTTCATTTTTACTCCCTTTGGTATTGCGTCCCCGTTTATAAGTTCCAACTTCATCAGCACTAAAAAATTCTTCATCCAGCATATCATGCATAAATGCAGCATGTGAGCTTGCCGATACATATTTTACTGCTTCACGCTGAAGATCGTTCGGTTTAACAAAACCACTTTCTTTAACTAAATAATCACGTACTAGCACCTCAAAAATACTGTCACCCAGATAAGCTAATACACTTGCATTGATTAATTCCGGGCGCATTAAATGATCCCCTTTTCAATTAATTGAGTTCTTAATTTGTCAGCAGTTTCAAAATCCTTATTTTGTTTAGCTTCAAGCCATGCTTGATATATCTCTAGTTCCGCTGCATTTAATTTACGCGGTTCAAAAACAAAGCCAATCACTGCAGTCATTTTTAATAGTGTTTGATATTCAATTGCTATAGCTTTATCATTCTTTTCTTTTTGACGGAAAGCCAGATTCAATTTTTTTACTTGATCAAGAATTTTAGTTAAAGCCAGCGATGTATTTAAATCATCTTCTAAAGCTCCAACCATCCCATCAACTGCCGCTTTATTATAATTTTCATTAGCGATATGATTAACTTGTAAATACAAAGAAACTGATTTGATTACATTATCAACTTTAGCAACTTCTTTTTTCACGCTATTCAAAACTTCTTCCGTTAAATTTAATGGATTACGATAATGACTTGATAACATAAACCATTTAACTACATTACAGCCCAATTCAGCAACCATATCTTTTGCCCAAATAACATTTCCTAGTGATTTAGACATTTTTTGATTATCAATATTGATCATTTGGTTATGCATCCAAGTATGTGCAATCGGATGATGATGACAAGCCATTGATTGAGCAATTTCATTTTCATGATGTGGGAATTTCAAATCCTGTCCCCCACCGTGAATATCAATCTTACCACCTTCAAAAATATCGTTGATCATAACTACACATTCAGTATGCCAGCCAGGACGTCCTTTTGACCATGGACTATCAAAGCGAATACCTTCATCCGTCTTTTTCCATAATGCAAAATCAGTTGATTCTTCTTTTTTATCATTTTCATCGATTCGTTCACTCGCTCCAGCTACTAAATCTTCGATTTTGATCCCTGATAATTGTCCATACTCATCAATTTTAGATACTCTAAAATAAACATCCCCGTCAACCTCATAAGCATAACCACTCTTAACTAAATTATCAATAAATTTTATGATTGCATCCATCGTATTCGTAACTCTAGGTGCATAAGTTGGGAATAATAAATTCAAATTCCGACGAACATCCTCATAAGCAGCAATATATTTATCAGTAAGTTCTTTTTCAGTTATTCCTTCTGCCTTAGCCGCCTTAATGATTTTATCATCAACATCAGTAAAGTTTGATACAAAAGTCACTTTATATCCTAAATACTCAAATGTTCTTCTAAGTACATCAAAGACGATCATCGGGCGAGTATTACCAATGTGAACATAATTATAAACCGTTGGCCCACATACATAAATACTTACTTCACCTTCGCGAAGCGGTTTAAATTCTTCCTTCTTATTTGTAAGGGTGTTAAATATTTTCATCATTACCTCCATAAATAAAAAAGCATATTACTATCAGGACACCATTGTGTTCTTCCACCCGATAATAGATGCTTTAAGATTACTATTAACGCTAGTTCACGTTCTTTCTTTTCAAAAGACTCAGATAAGGGCAGTTCAATTATTTCCATTTAGCCGTTTCCACCATCAGGCTATCTCTATTAACTTCTAATAATCTACTTCGTTTACCTATAATTTAAATATATGTTTATCTTAACAAAATCATTCACGAAATACAACTTATTTACCTGTTGCCATAGAAAAACTCTGCAAATATACTGTCATATCTTTATCGTTATCCTCAAAATCATCTTTAGCAGCACGATATCCATAAATATAAGTATTATCATCACTAAAGTAAACTATCTCTTTGGCTCTAATTCCAGTATCACTATGAACAAATACATATTGATAAACATCAAGACCACTGTCTAAAACCGGTTTGGATACCTCAATCTCCGAAGCACCACTTTGCTCAATTTCACCAGTATATAATTCATCTTTATCTTCAACAACATTATCAGTTTCATCTTTAATTACTTTAAAATACAATGTGTTGTTGTCCTTAGAGAATTCTACTGTATCTGTATCAGTTGCATTTGCAGTAATCTCATAATTACTTGGATAATAAAAACTAACTCCATCATCAGTACTATACTTAGTTCCACTTTTTTCTAAGTTAACATCTTTATCCCGCGCGCCACAAGCTGTCACAAGACACAAGCATAAAGTTGTAACAAGTATTTTCATTATTTTTTTCATTACAACCACTCCTCTACTATCCCATTTTACACAACTCTCCAACCGATTACAACCTTATTTAGCCCACAATTATTTTATAATAAGCCAAAATATCGTAAAGCCGACACAATCCCATCATTGTCGACATTATCTGTTATGTAATCACACACTGCCTTTGTTTCTGCACAGCCATTTTCCATACAAATTCCCGTACCAACAAACTGGAGCATATCTATATCATTATGTCCATCACCAAAAGCCATCGTTTCCTCAACCTTGATTTTATAATGATCCAAGATAGCACTGATTCCTTCTTGCTTCCCACCTTGCTTGGGAATAATATCATAAGCTCCATCATGCCACTGAGTATATTTGCAATGTTGCGTTAAAGCTACCAGTTCTTCTATCTCCTCTTTTGTTACAAAAGGATCGATTTGATAAACATCATTAATCAAGGCTCGTGAAACATCTTTTTTCGGTGGTAATGAGGTATTGATTGCCGTCTGTGCAGCAACAACCAGATCATTAATTAAATTAATATACAAATCATCTCCTTCAACAAAACTACAAGCCAACTGATGTTTAGTTACATGATCAACGATTCTTTCTACATCTTTAGAATTAATGGGATTTTTATAAATAACCCCTTCCTGATTAAAACAATACCCTCCGTTCAATGTTAGATAACCATCAAATGTAAATTGAGCATTTATCCCTAACTCATCTAATTCTAAATAGTGACGTCCACTTGCAATAAATAATTTGATTCCCTTTTCTTGAAGCTGTTTTAAAGCTGCTATTACACCCTCACTAAGCACTGATCTGCTTTTAGAAATCAATGTTCCATCTACATCAAAAAAAATTGCTTTTATCATACCTTCTCCTTTGGAAAGGAAAAGACAGATTGCTCTGTCTTTTATCCTATTAACGAATTAAATACTTTTAAATATTGGTCAGCGCTAGCATCCCAATCTAACTTTGCCTGCATTGCTCTAGTCATGATTCCTTTCCATGCCTCAGGATCTTCATCGTAAACCTTTAAAGCATAGTCAATTGTTTTCATCATTTCATGAGCGTTATAGTTTGCAAAACTAAATCCAGTTCCAGTATCAGCATATTCATCATATGGCTCAACGCTATCTTTTAAACCACCAGTTTCCCTTACGATTGGAATCGTTCCATATCGAAGAGACATCATCTGTGATAACCCACAAGGTTCAAATAACGATGGCATTAAGAACATATCACACCCTGCATAAATACGACAAGATAACCCAAAATCGTATTTTAACTGTAATGAAACAGTATCTTGGTGGTGATATGCGATTCCTTTTAAGGCATCTTCATAAACCTGATCACCGGCACCAAGAATCAAGATTTGAACCTTACGACTGCACATTTCACTAAATTGATTGATAATTAAATCTAATCCTTTTTGTTTAGTTAATCGTGTCACGATCCCAATTAGTGCAACATCTTTATCTTCAGGCAATCCCACTTCTTTTTGTAAAGCTAATTTGTTTACAATTTTATCTTTAAACACCGTCTCTAAATCATAATTTTTAACGATTTGAGGATCTGTTGCTGGATTAATTACATCATAATCAACACCATTTAAAATACCATACAAATCATATTTTCGCATTTCTAAGATATTTTGTAAACCTTCTCCATATTCTGGAGTTAAAATTTCACGTGCATAAGTTGGTGAAACAGTTGTAATAATATCACTATAGAAAATAGCTGCTTTCATCATATTTAAACATCCATCATTTCGACAATTACCATTATAGTATAAATAATTATCTAATCCAAATAACTCACTTAACAATTTAGGGTCAGCTTTTCCCTGGAAAGCAATATTATGAATTGTAAAGACGATTTTAATATTATCGTAATGTTCATAATAACAATATCTTTCTTTATACAACATCGCAATCATCGCTGTTTGCCAATCATGCAAATGAAGAACATCCGGCTTAATATCAAGATGAGAAATCAATTCAAGAACTGCAAAATCAAAATATGCAAATCTTTCATAATCATCATCATAGCCATACAAACCAGGTCTTCTAAAATATTGTTCATTATCAATAAAATAGAAACGTACCCCGTCTAATTCATAAGTAAACACACCACAATATACTTTTCGCCATCCTACCCAAATATCAAAACTAGTGACATATTCAATTTCATCAGCCAATTTCATATCTTGATACTTTGGCAGCACTACAATACTTTCAACACCTTTCTTTACCATCTCTTTTGGTAAAGAACCTAGGACATCTGCAAGCCCACCCGATTTGATAAACGGCGTCGCTTCAGATGTTGCAAATAAAACTCGCATTAAACCACATCTCCTTCTTTAATATACAATGGCGTAGTTGCATCACCTTTTAAATTCAATTGCCGTTGTACTTTAGAAGTCTTATCCATAATTACATTTTCTAGATGCGCTCCTGGATTAACCACTGAACCTGAGAATAGAATACAATTTTTTACTACTGCACCGGTCCCAATTACTACATCACGTCCAATTATGCTATTTTCCACCGTCCCATTGATCATTGCTCCATTTGCAACAAATGATCTTGTTACATCTGATTCTGTTAAATATTTTGCTGGAGGTGTATCATTTGTGATTGTGTAAATCGGCCAGTTGCTTTTAAATACTGCTGATGACACATCTAAATCTAAGAACTCTAATGAATATTTATAATAATGTTCTAATGAATCAATGCAGCGTGCATAACCTTTATATTCATAAGCATTAATTTGTTTTTCATCACATAAATAACCCAGTACATCTTTTAAACTAAAGAATGAACTGATTTTTTGCGCCTGCTTCATTACTTTTAATAAAGTTTTTGTATTAATTACATAAGTTTCTAATGAAATACTACGATCTTTACGACTACCCTTATTACGTTCTACAGCCGTTACAACTTTATCTTTGATCGTTAAGCAATCACATCCAATATATGCTTCATTAGCATCATGAACTTTCTTATATACCATTGTAATTTCAGCACCGGTTTTTTCGTGATTTTCAATTACATCTTCATAATCCATTGTTGTTATGATATGTGCTGGAGCAATCACAACATAATCAGCCTTATTAGCTTCTAAAAAAGCGATATTTTCAATTAAATTATTAATATCATGATTATAATTAGGGTTATTGGCGTATTTTTCATTATATAATAATGAAACCCCACCAGCTTTAGAGTTAAAGTTCCAAGAATCACCATTACCTAAGTGTTTAAATAATGATCTTGGTTTTTTTTGAATCAATACTCCGACTGCATCAATTGTTGAATTTGACATATTAGATAATACGAAATCAATCAATGCATAACGTCCTAAAAAACTAACAGACGCTACTGGTCTTCTCTCTGTAAGACCGACAAAATCTACATCTGAGTGTAAATTAACTATACCAATTGCTTTTACCATCTCTATTTCCTCCCCTACTTATTATCACTAACCAAAGCAACTTCTTTAGCTTCTTTGTTGATCTTAGTTTTTGCACGAATAACTACACCTTCATCAACAATTGCTTTATACACTTCAGCGCCTTCTTCAACTAATACCCCTGGCATTAATACTGAATCAATAACTTTAGCCCCTTCACCAACATTAACGTTGTTGAATAAAACTGATCCTTCAACATTACCATTAACTAAACATCCTTGTGTAATCAAAGAATTTTTAACTTTAGCTTGATCCCCGATAATTTGTGGTTTTCCTAAAGTATCTTCAGTATAGATCTTCCAATCTTTCTTGATGTTATATAAATCAAGATCTTTATCTTTTAACAAGTCCATGTTAGCCTGCCATAAGCTTTCAACAGTTCCAACATCTTTCCAATATCCATCAAATTCATAAGCATATAATTTCTTGTTATCATTTAACATGTCAGGAATAATGTTCATTCCAAAATCATGTTTACTATCTTCTTTTTTGGCATCTGCAATTAAATATTTTCTTAATTGCTTATAAGTAAAGATATAAATCCCCATTGATGCTAATGTAGATTTTGGTTTTTCTGGTTTTTCATCGAATTCATAAATAGTTCCATCTTCATAAGTATTCATGATTCCAAAACGGCTTGCTTCTTTTAATGATACATTTAATACAGCGATAGTGGCATCAGCTTTACGTTGTTTATGAGCTGTAAGCATTTTATCATAATCCATTTTATAAATATGGTCCCCAGATAAAATCAAAACATATTCTGGATCATATTGATCGATAAAGCTAATGTTTTGATAAATAGCATCAGCCGTTCCAGCATACCAGGTTGCTCCTACTTCACCACGTTCACGAGCCGGTAAAATTGCAGCTAGTGATTGTTTTCCATCAAGTCCCCATTTAGTTCCGGCACCAACATAAGTACCTAACAATACAGATTCATATTGCGTAAGCACCCCAACAATATCAATCCCCGAATTAGCGCAGTTACTTAAAGGAAAGTCAATAATACGATATTTACCTCCAAAGTGTACTGCTGGTTTAGCTACTTTAGCTGTTAGGGCTTCTAGACGTGTTCCACGTCCACCAGCTAAAATCATTGCGACAATCTCTCTTCCCATTTTTAAATACCTCCTTGTCTAATGTAAGCGCTTTACCTATAATTTAATTCTACCATAAATTAGAAATAAATTCGAGATTAATTATACGAAATATAATTATTGTATCTTGTCATATATTATACTCTCATTTATTTTTTTAATAAAATGATATCATAATTTTTATCCCCGCAATTTTCCCTAAATTCAAACAACTATCATTTTTTATAAATAACTGCATATATTATAACGGGGTGATAATTTGGCACGAATTAAATACTCAACCGAAGAAGTCGATTTACTAGCGCGGCTTATTAAATCTGAAGCTTTAGGTGAAGGAGAACAAGGTATGCTATTAGTTGGTAATGTAGTTATCAATCGCGTTGTTGCAAACTGTGATGTTTTTCGAAACACCCGAACCATCACTGAAGTAGTCTACCAAAAGAATGCTTTTTCCGGGGTCGGAACCCCACTCTTTAACGAACCAGTCAACGAACTGCTTCGGCAAATTGCATTACGCTGTATTAACGGCTATCGAAATGAACCGGCAACTAATGCCCTATGGTTTAAAAATCCCGGTACCAATGTCGCTTGCCCAGAAAAATTCTATGGCAATTTATCCGGTCGCTTTAAACAACACTGTTTTTATAACCCAGGCTTAAAATTAAATTGTGATTTATAAAAAATTATACGAGGAGATCGATTATGGATTATTTTAATGACTTAAACCCTTATTTAGTACGGCAGGATCCAGCTCCAGCTGAAACCCCTGATACTACCCCAACGCCAGCTCCGGCCCCTACCCCTAACCAAACCCCAGGAACACCTTCTACACCTTCAGTAACTCCAGCACCAGTTATTGATCAAGCATATGTTGAAAATATTTTACGGATCAACGTTGGGAAATTAGGTACCTTTTACTTTACGTATACCGGCAGCAATGAATGGCGGGACAGAATCTTTAAAGGTATTATTGAACAGGCGGGACGAGATCATTTTATTCTTCACGATCCCAAAACCGGCAAACGCTACTTATTACAATTAGTCTATCTTGAATGGGCTGAATTTGATGAAGCGCTTAATTATCAATATCCATATCAATAAGGACTAAGTCCTTATTGATTCTTATTTATTCTTAATTTTTTCTTATCTATCTTAGCATTATTTAATAAAGCTTAACTTTTACCCATTTCTATTATTTAAAGCATATAATGCCACCATGGAGGTATTTATATGTGCGGAATTATTGGATATACTAATAACGTTTCCAACAATCAAAGCGTTATTGAAAATATGTTACAAAAAATTAGTCATCGCGGACCAGATGATCAAGGATACTATCAAGATAGTAAAATCACATTAGGGATGCGACGTTTAAGTATCATTGATTTAGACAGCGGTAACCAGCCTTTATTTAATGAAGATAAATCATTGATTCTCGTTTTTAATGGTGAAATATACAACTATCAAGTCTTACGAGCAAAACTCATCTCTTTAGGTCATACTTTCACGACTAATAGCGATAGCGAAGTAATCATCCACGGATACGAAGAATACGGTAATGATATTGTTAATCATTTACGAGGAATGTTTGCTTTTGCCATCTACAACATACATACTAAGGCGCTTTTTATAGCGCGTGATATTTTTGGAATTAAACCATTATTTTATACAATTGTTAAAAATGAATTAGTTTTTGCTTCAGAGATCAAAGCATTGTTTGAATATCCTGGAGTTGAAAAAAAATTTAACGAGCAGTGCCTTTCAAGCTATCTAGCTTTTCAATATAATCCTTTAACAGAAACCTTTTACCGAGGCATCTTTCAACTCTTACCAGCTCATTATCTTGAATTTACTGATAATCTAAAACTAACCCATTACTTTAAATTCAATTATAATCTTGATGATAATTTAAAAGAAACCGATGCCCTCAATATGCTTGAATCAACGCTGAAAGATTCAATCAGCCACCATCGCCTAGCAGATGTTGAAATGGGTTCTTTTCTATCTGGAGGTATCGATTCTTCTTACTTAGCAGCAAACAGCCAAGTAAAAAAAACTTTTAGTGTCGGCTTTGAAGATCATCGTTGTAACGAACTCCCTTTAGCCCGAGAATTATCTCAATATTTAGATATTGAAAACTATCAAAAAGTAATTACCAAAGATGAATTTTGGCATACTATCCCTACTATTTTAAATATTCTTGATGAACCAGTTGCCGATCCTTCGATCATCCCACTCTATCATTTAACTAAATTGGCTAGTCAACATGTAAAAGTAGTATTATCAGGAGAAGGCGCTGATGAATTATTCGGAGGTTATAATATCTATCAAACCCCCCTGACCCTAGCCCCAACGAAAATAATTCCTTTCTTTCTTCGTAAAGGTCTTAAAAATATTTTAATAAAGACCAATTATGAATTTAAAGGTAAACAATATTTAATCCGAGCTGGACAAAAGATAGAAGAACGATTTATTGGAAATGCATTTATTTTTCAAAACCATGAGCTAGAAAAACTAATTAAACCACAATGGCCTATATACCCACCACAAGTTTTAACAAATGCTTACTACCGTGATGTTGCAAAAAAAGATGATATCACTAAAATGCAGTATATTGATTTAAACTTTTGGCTACGGGGCGATATTTTGCGTAAAGCTGATCATATTTCCATGGCTAATTCACTTGAAGTGCGAGTACCCTATCTAGATAAAGAAGTATGGGCTATTAGTTCCATTTTACCAACAAATTTGCGGGTCAACAAAAAAGCAACTAAGTATATTTTTCGAAAAATGGCAGCAAAATCCCTTCCTCTTCAAAATAGTGAACGAAAAAAACTTGGTTTCCCTGTTCCCTTAAATGAATGGATCAAAGAAGAACAATATTATCAGCCTATTAAAGAACTCTTCAACAGTAAAAGTGCTCAAAAATATTTTAATTGTGACTATTTAAATTATCTTCTTGATGAACATTATCAAGGAATTCACAATAATGCGCGAAAAATTTGGACCGTCTATATTTTTCTAACTTGGTATAATCGTAATTTTGACTAAGAAGATTTTATCTTCTTTTTCTATGCTTTTTCATCTTATCTCTCTTTCAAGAATGCATAAGTTATATTAGAAAGGAGGGAAATAATGAATTGTCTAAAAAAACAATTATTAATCATTAGTTTTGCACTTATTGTTGCAACTGCTATATTTTTAATATTTGGTAGTTCAATTTATATCAATCAGATTTTCTTTATCATCAATGCATTCCTCGGTATCTTTGGACTCGTCAGTATCTTAATCAGCGAAGCTTTAACCCCGCCAAATAACGCTTATACTTGTTGCGGTAATCTAGCTACGCTCGGCAGTAGTGGCTTAATCCTAATTTCTCTATTAGCAATTATCATTGAAGCCTATGCTTATACAAGTGTTATTAGCCTAATTCTCGCTGGGAGTTTTTTCTTCTTAGTTTTGATGCTAGGCGGTATATGGTGCTATCTCAACCTTCGCAATCACTGTCATCGTAACTATTATTGTTGACAAACAAAAAGGCAGGTAAATTTGAATCATACCTGCTTTTCAATTAAATTATTTTGAAGATATTTACGGACCGTGCTAATAAAATGTAACGAGCCTGTAATAATTAAATGATCATATAGATCAATATTATTTTTAATTGCTTCTTTAAAATCAATTCCCTCTAATTGTAGCCGTTCATCTGCAAATGTTGCTTGAATCAATGGATATTCACTTAATAAAGCTTCCATTTGTTCGATATCTTTATCCCCCAAAGCACTGAAGATAACTAATGCCTTTTTTATTTGTTGATCATGTAATGTCTTAATTAGTGCCTTGATTCCATCGATATTATGTGCCCCATCTAAATAAATCTTTCCAAACTTTTCAAATCGGCCTGGCCAGCTAAATCCATCTAAAGCTCGTTGTACTAAGGAATGATCTAACTCAATCAAATAGTCACATACATTAATCGCCAATGTCGCATTAGCAACCTGATAACTACCACAATTACTTAACTGGTAATCATAACCTAAACAGCTAAAATGATAAGGATATCGATAATCACAATCTATCTCCACACTAACTACTTGACTATTTTTAATTTCAGCTGCAGCTTTAAAAATATCAATCAAATCATTATTTATTTCGCTAGTAAAACAAGTTTGTTCAGGTTTAATGATTCCAGCTTTATGATGAGCTATTTGTGCTAAAGTATCACCTAACATAAACTGATGATCATAACCGATATTAGTTATCACACTGCAAACACTATCAATTACATTAGTTTTATCATTTAATCCCCCGATTCCTGTTTCAATAATTCGATAATCTAGTTCTTCTTCATCAAAATAACGCAGCATGATCAAAATATCAATTTCAAACATCGATAATTGTTCGCTTTCAATAATTTCAACAAGACTGTTAATAATCATCAGCAGTCGTTCATCACTTATCATTTCCCCATTAATACAAATACGATCATTATGACAAATAAGATATGGTGATGTAAATGTTCCCACACGATACCCATGTTCAACCATAATATCTTTAATAAAATTAGTTGTTGAACCTTTACCATTAGTTCCAGCTATATGAATAATATTTTTTTGGTAAATGTTAAAGCCATATTTTTTAATTGTCTCTTTAAACTGTTCCAAGGTCCGCTTAGTTCGCTTTGACTCTATATACACTAGCGCACTTTTAATATCATTAAACATTATTTTCTCCTCTGCAAGTAATTTAACTTATTCTAATACAATTTATCTATAATGACAAATAAGGATTCAAAATAAAAGGACTTCTTTTACGAAATCCCTCTTTTATCTTATAATTGAATCTTTTTTTTGAGCCGTTTAACAAACCACACCATTCCTACAACTGCAACAAATATTCCAAGTCCCCAAATAACCAATGTTCCAGCACTAACCGGTGCCCAAATAATCCCAATACCACTATTCATTTTAGTCCCCTCCTTTTTTCACTTTTAATTATAACGTATTTAATATATTTTTTTAATGAATCCTATAACGATTAAGAAAACTTAAGAAAAAGGTTGCCTTTATCAGTATAATTACTGATAAACCAACCTTTAAATATTATCAATTTGCCAATCAATCATTGGCATTCCATTCCTAATCAAAAATTCATTTGCCTTACTAAAAGGATGTGAACCAAAGAATCCCCGATGTGCTGATAGTGGAGAAGGGTGCGCACTCTCTAAAACCAAATGACGTGAAGTGTCGATATATTGTTTTTTAGCACGGGCATTATTTCCCCATAAAATAAATACTAGCGGCTTTTGGCGTTTATTTAAAGCTTTAACAATATTTAAAGTAAAAGTTTCCCAACCTTTACCAGAATGACTATTAGCCCGCCCTTCTTCAACTGTTAACACATTATTAAGCAACAAGACTCCTTGCTTAGCCCATTTTGTGAGATCTCCATGATTAGGAATCATTGTTCCTAAATCATCTTGTAACTCTTTATAAATATTAACCAAACTTGGGGGAATCCGAACCCCCGGATAAACACTGAATGCCAATCCATTTGCCTGATGAAGTTCATGATAAGGGTCTTGTCCTAAAATAACTACTTTAACATTTTCATAATCACAAAGATTTAAAGCTCTAAAAATATTTTCTTTTGGGGGAAAAATCGTTTTATGTAAATATTCATTTTCAACAAACTGATGTAGCTGCTTATAATAATCTTGTTGAAACTCAATTTCAACAATATCTTTAAATCTCATTAAAAATAAATTTCTCAATCAATTCTGCCACAACACCTTCGTTGTTGTTAGCATTTGTTGTATAATCACATGCAGCTTTAACATCATCTACAGCATTGTTAGCAGCGACTGATAAGCCCGCCACTTTTAACATTGCCATATCATTATAATTATCACCAACAGCAATCGTTTCTTCAATAGCGATGCCTAATTTATTTGCTAAATCAATCAATCCTTGTCCTTTATCCACCCCAAGAGCATTGAATTCCATGTAACGATTTGATGAATAACTAACCGCACAATGTCCATCAGTAATTGGTTTTAACCCCTCTTCTAAACTCATTAAATAAGGAACATCAACATTTTGATACAAAATCTTAGAAATTGGTGTATCCTTTAAAAAATCAACACTATTAACTTCAGGATATACCGCTTCTAACTTTTGATTTTTAATTCTTTGGCGTTCCGATTCACTTAAATTAAACACATATAAATTATCAGGCGTATAAACATGGATACAAACATCAAAATTTAATCCTGCTTCAAAAATTTCTTTCATCTTACTAAACTCTAAACCTTTGAACTCAATAATACGATTATTTTTATTTTCTGTTAAAGCTCCACCATTAAAAGAAATTACATATTCACCCTCAAGGTCATATAATTGTAATTCTTTTAACTCTGGTTGAATTTGCATAAATCCTCGTCCTGTAGCTGGAACAAATTTCACGCCATATTCTTCTCGGGCTCTTTTGATTGCTGCGACATTTTTCGCTCCAACCAAATGCTCATCATTTAATAAGGTTTCATCTAAATCACATGCTATTAGTTTATATCCCATTATTCTGCCTCCAATACAAATTTTTCTATTACTTCTTTTACTGCTCCTTGATCATAATCAACTTCAGTGACATACTGCGCTAATTCCTTAATGTCATCAGTCGCACATGTTACACATACCCCTAACTTAGCCGCTTTAATCATTTCAACATCATTATAATTATCACCAATTGCAATTGTTTCATTAATATCGATGCCTAAATAATTAGCTAGCCAGCGCAACCCAAAACCTTTATCAATTCCAATCGCATTAAATTCTAAATAACGCCCTGAAGAATAACTAGCACAAGCTTTTCCTTCAATCATTTCACTGACTTCCACTTCAATCGACTTTAAATACGGCATATCTCTTTTTTCATACAAAATCTTTGCTATCTTTTCATCTTTCAAGTCATCCATATTGTATTCATCAATAACAACGAACGGTGCCTTTTGATCCGTTTTACGCTGTACCTCATCAGGATCAGCATTATAAATATAACACATGTCAATTGTGAAAATAAGTACACAAACATCAAACTCTCGAGCCTTTTCAAAAAGCATTTTAGTTGTTTCAAACGATATTCCCTCAAAATTTAAGATACGATTATTTTTATTTTCTACAATCAATGCCCCATTAAAACAAATTGAATATTCACCTTCTTGATCATATGCATCGATTTCCTTTAAAATCTCCGGAATCATATTATAAGCCCGCCCTGTAGCTGGAACAAATTTTAATCCTTTTTTACGAGCAGCTTTGATTGCTTCAACATTAAATTCTGGTACGTGATGCTTTACCAATAAAGTCTCATCTAAATCTGACAACATTAATTTATACATAAAATATCCTCCAATACTTTAATAATAGCATAAATTATTAAAACCTCGAATTATTTTCTTATTTGTAAAATAGGTCCATAAAAATCGGCACTCGTTGACGCCATTCATACTCATTGTGACCAGCTTCTTCAAAGAACCGTCCTTCGATCCGATTACTTTTCTTAATAAGCTCATTGTATATTGTCTCATTACTCTCATAGTAGATACGGCTCATCTCTTCATCACCATTACCTTCATTACCACCTAGATCAAGATAAAAACATTGCGTAGCACTTAAATCACTCCGATGGATCAAATCAATAAGTTCATCCATATAAAACCAATATGCACTAGATAGCGATGCCGTCTTTTTAAAAATATGGGGATATTTTAATCCTGCATAAGTTGTAATGATTCCACCCATTGAACTACCAACCATCGCACTATCTTCAACAATCGTAGGGAAATGAGTATCAATATAAGGTTTTAACTGCTTAATAATAAAGCGTAAATACTTGTCCCCTTCACCACCAATTTCTAAACTATCATCACCATATTCCATCATTAAAATTTCTTTACCAATTCGCCATGGTCCATACTCATCTTCACGTTTATTTAAACGGTTATTGCAGGGAATCGCCACCATGATAACATCTAAGTTCTGCGCTTGAACATAATCATAAAATCCCCAACTAATTTTCATATATGAAGTCTCATCAAAAAAAGCATTTTGACCATCATTTATGTACAAGACCGGATAACGCTTATTACTAGTTTCATAATCATCAGGTACATAAATTGTGATTTTACGCTTTCTTCGCAATGATCTCATATACATATTCTCTTCTATAAACATAAATTACCTCCAATAAATAATAAAAATAAGCACAAAGTGCTTATTTATTCTACGCCCGGAATGATCGCTACTTGTTCACCTTCACGCGTGAAAACATAATTTTCACGTGCGTAACGAGCTACGTAATCATCATCATTCAATAAACTGATCTCATTTTCTAAAGCTTTTTTTTCTTTTTCTACTGCTTTCTTTTCCTTTTCCAAAACCGCAATTTCATCTTGACGCTGGAAGACAGTTATGGCGCTATTAAATAAAGTCAACATCAAGCCGCAGCCTATAATCATGTAGGCAAATCCTTTGACGGTTTTATAAACTTTTCTTTTAGCCATTTTACCACCCTCTTCATGCGTTTTATTATACCACTTATTTTCCTAAAAATGAATATTATCGGTCTTAAAAGATATTTTAACATACTTACAATTATTTCAATCAAAAAAAACATATAATAGCTATAATAATTAAGATAGAGAACATATCCAATTACCATACTAATAATAAAATATATTCGAACGACCCCATTATTAATAACTAACAGACCAAGATAATAGAGATACCCAAAAATAATACCAATAACAATCTGTAAAATGAGTCGAAAAATGCGTTTGTGGTATTTATAAAACAAACGATTGATGAGACTGTAAATAAAAGTGAAAGTGAAACCAAAAACCAGTGAATAACTAATTCCTTGAATTTGTTTTACTAAGTCCATTATTTAAGCAGTTTATTAAAAACACTGTCTTTTCCTTTTTGATTCTTTTTATTTGAAACATAGGAAATAGCATCAATGTTGCCTTTAATACTAACCTCACATTTTTCTTGGTCTAACCTTGTCAACGATAATTCGGTCCCCGTAATATTTAAAAAACCTAATGATGTTTCAATTAAAAATTCTAGCGAATCAAAACTTTCAATGTTTTTCACACCTGTTAATTCAATATTTTTACGGTCTTTTAAATAAACATTATGATAAGGTGTGTGTTCAAAACGAATACTGTTATTATTATCCATATTATTACCTCCACTAATTAATATGCTGATTAGTGGAATTAAGAACTATTTATATCTGTTCGACATCTTTATGACGATACCATTTTAACGCTCTGGTTTGTATTTCTTTTGTAAAAGCTTCTTTACCCTTTTTATATTTTTTGATATTATCAGGATATTTTTTAGCTAATGAAAGCTTCAATTCACCATACTCCCTAGCAATATCAGGATTATCTTTTAAATAATCATAAAAAGAAATCAGCAATTCAATTTTATCATGACTTCTTTCATCAAATGCATGAACATGGATTGAACCATCGCTTTTATAATAAAAACGTCGACCTGAAATCCCGTCCTCCCCACAACATTCATAGTCTTCTTTTTTAAATAAAGGATCTAACTGATCTAATTTATTTATGTCTTCAACGATGATCAAAATATCAATGATCGGTTTAGCAACTAATCCAGGAACTGCAGTTGAACCAACATGTGTAATTGTAATTAATTCATCTAAAACGATATTGCGAATCACATTTGCTTCCAGCGCATACTTACGAGGCCAATCTTCATTATACGGAACCACTTCAACTTTTACCACAATTTTCACCATCCTTAATCCCATTATAGCATGACTTCTCTAGTTTAAAAATAGTTCTTTTTATCAACATTTTTGATAACTAAAACCGGATTCATCAATCCCCCAGTTTAGTCCGTTTATAGCTAATATACAGTAATAAAGCAGCTCCAGTCCAAGCAACAATTTCTGCATAATAAATTCCTTCCTGCCCCATAAACAGTGGTAAGAAAAGTGCTATTCCTACACGCATCAATAATTCTACAATTCCAGAAAACATTGGAATAACTGTATTTCCCAATCCCTGTAAAGCATTTCGATAAGTATGTAATATATATAAGATCGGTAGGCAGCCCGCCATAATAAACAAGTAGTGATAAGCAACCTCAAGAACCGCATTAATTTCATTTTGACTTCCTGATACAAATAAAGTTAAAATATTTCGGCCAAAAACAATCATAATAAGAGCGATCATTAATGAAGTAACAAGTGATATTAATGCTGAAGCATTAACACCTTCTCGAACCCGTTGATATTCAAGAGCTCCATAGTTTTGCGCATTATAAGTAGTTAAAGCATAACCAAAAGAAATAGCAGCTGTTTCAAGTAAACCATATAATTTATTCGTTGCAGTAAAGCCGGCTACAAAAATAACTCCATAACCATTCACCACAAATTGAACGATCATCCCACCAATTGAAATAATTCCGTTTTGCAAGGCTAAAGGAAGCCCTAATTTTACTAATTCAAAAATTAAATGCCGCTGAATTTTAAAGTGTTCAGACTTTAAGCTAAAAATGCTTTGTTTATATAAAACCAGTAAACAAAATAAGCTGGCAAATAGCTGAGCTAATATTGTTGCGATCGCAGCTCCAGCTATTCCCAAATGAAAAACACAGACAAATAACAGATCCAGCCCCACATTTAATGAAGCTGCAATTACCATTGCAAGTAATGGTGTTTTACTATTCCCAAAAGCCCGTAGAACACATGATAGCAAATTATACATCAAAGTAATTGTCACACCACCAGCCATCACTCGTAAATAAGCAATTGCCCCTTGAATAATATCATTAGGTGTTTGTAAGAGTTTGAGAATTGGAATGATTATCAGCTCACCACTAATCGTTAAAAGTAGTGCAATTACAAGACAAGCAATAACAATATTACCAATTGTTTTAGAAATTCCCTCATGGTTATTTGCACCATATAAATTAGCGACTTTAATCGAGAAGCCCTGTGCGAACCCCATAACAACACTAAGGAGCATCCATTGGATCCAGCCTGCAGCCCCCATACTAGCTAAAGCTTTTACCCCTAAAAATTGCCCAACAATAATCGTATCTACGATTGTATAAAACTCTTGTAAAATATTTCCTAACATCAGCGGCATAGAAAACATCAAAATCAATTTTAGGGGATTACCCTGAGTCATATTTTTCATCCATTCCACCTCCAAGCCTAAAACATTATAACTAAAATTACAATTCCTGCAAGTCTTTTTCTAAGCAAGAAAATGGTTCAATAAACGGGCAACTTTCTATAACTTATCACTGTTATCTGCAATTATCTTATGGTTTATCATCTTTAGTTCAAATCCAAAAATAAAAGATATCCGAAGATATCTTAAATTTGTTTCAAGAATGTGCGATATGCTAGATAAGCTTCATATACATCCACTTTACTAACAATTTCCATTGGTGCATGCATATTTAACACTGCTACTCCTGCATCTATTACATTCATATTATAATTTCCAAGGATATAAGCGATTGTTCCCCCACCACCTTGATCAACTTTACCTAATTCTGCTGTTTGGTAATAAATATTATCATCATCTAAGATTTTTCTAATTTCTGCCATATATTCAGGATTAGCATCATTAGAACCACTTTTACCACGAGCTCCAGTATATTTATTAAAAACTATTCCCTTACCTAAATATGCAGCATTTTTCTTATCGTTAACACTTAAATACAATGGATCAACTCCAGCGCTAACATCACTTGATAACATTTTTGAATTAGCCATGGCTTTTCTTGTTTTAACGAAACTATCTGTTCCTTGTTTCAACAATAATTCGCTAACCGTATTTTCAAAGAATAAAGACTGTGCCCCAGTTGCTCCAACACTTCCTATTTCTTCTTTATCTACTAAAATACAGCAGCTTGTATAATCAGGCATTTCTATATCTAAAATAGCCATTAATGATGTATAAGCACAAACACGATCGTCATGCCCATAACCAGCAACCATACTACGATCTATTCCATAGTCACGAGCTTTCCCACTAGGTACGATTTCAATTTCCGCACTTAAAAAATCTTCTTCATCAAAATCATATTTATCTTTTAGAATTGTTAAAACATTTGCCTTTACAGCATCTTTTTCATGATCCTTTAAAGGAATACTTCCAAAAGTAACATCTAGGTCTTCTCCTTCAATTACTTTCGCACCATCTTTTTTCAATTGATCAGCAGATAAATGAACTAACAGGTCACTAATTCCAACGACTGGATCATTTTCATCTTCACCAATATTTACATTTATCACAGTACCATCTTTTTTTACTACAACACCTACCATTGACAGTGGAATAGTTACCCATTGATATTTTTTTACCCCACCATAATAGTGTGTATCAAGCATTGCAAACCCTTCACTTTCATATAAAGGGTTTTGTTTAAGATCCATTCTTGGTGAATCAATATGAGCACCTAAGATTCGCATTCCATCTTCTAGCGGTTTTTTCCCAATAACAAATAAAGCAATATTTTTTTTCATATTAGTAACATATACTTTATCACCCGGTTTTAAAATATCTACCTCATTTAACTCTTTATATCCATGTGCCATTGCCAGTTTAACAGTTTCACTGACACATAACCGTTCTGTTTTACCTTTGGTAATATAATTTTTATAACCTTCATTAAAAGTCATAATATCATTAATTTGTTCATCATTATACTTTTCCCAAGCAAGTTTTCCGTACATATATACATCTCCTTTTCTTATGATACATATAGTATACCAATTTTTTCCAACTTACAATCATAATACTCTAACTGTTTTTTAGATTCATATAAAATCTTTTATTTAGCACTCTTAATATAAGCTGCTACATTTCTTTCAACAACTGTAAAAGGTGCATTTCCACTCTTTAAAATTGCCTCATGAAATTTCTTATCATTGAACTTATCACCCAATTTATTTTGAGCTGTTTCTTTTAAAAGCATAAATTCTTCATAACCAACATAATATGGCTCAAACGCAGCCGGATTAGCTTGCAATTGTTTATATTGAGTTTTTAAACTGTCCTCCTCTAGATTAATACCCTTTTCAGAGATAAAGTCACTAAAATCATCAAGTGACCATCCCTCATAATGAATTCCAATATCACAAAGAATCATTATATCATAACTTGCTAATTCATTTTCCTTAAGCGCTTCTAATACATTTTTATCAATGCCTGTTAGATATTTATATGCATAAAATTGGGCATATACCGCATATCCTTCTGTATAAGCACTTGAATTAGCTAAAGCCTTTTGATATGGGGATTGAATATTTTCATACATATATGCATACTGATACATATGTCCCGGATAACCTTCATGGGCTACTGTTGAAAAAGTATCAAGATCTGATACCTCACCAGTCGATGGATTGACCCGTAATTGTTTTATACCGTTACCATCCAAAGGCGGAATATTAAAATATGCTGCGACGCCAGAAGAAGATGCTATTTCTTCATTAATATCCCTAATATTATAAGATAAACTACTAACATTAGGAAAATCTTCAAATAGTTGAGCACTAATATCATCTAGAATTTCATCATAACTAGTATACTTTGTAGTTGGTATTTCACCACCACTAGTAAGAAATTCTCTAACACTAGCATTTTTAATCACATTCTCCTGAAGCTTGGAAATATGTTTGTCTAAACTGTCTTCCATTAATTCTTTTATTTCCATTACTGATTTATCAGAACCAACGGCATTTTGCAATAACAGTTCATAATATTCTTTTCCATTTTTAAACTTGACTAATCCTTCTTCATTATTGCCGGTTAGACTTACTTCATCCATTAAATCTTTAACAGCTTGATAAGCAGGAATAAAAGAAGAATTAAAAGCTGTTTTTAATTGCTCTTTATATGCATTGCCAACACTCTCTTCTAAATTTAAAGTATCTATATTTTTATTTATATCAGATAAAATTAAACTATTTTCACCACTTTTAATCACATTATCACAATACTCTCTAACCGCATCAACATCTATCATTAGCAAATCACGTTTTGCCTGTTCTTTGGTATAGTCAATAGCTCCTTGTAAATATGGTAAGACATCATTCACTAAACTAATAATATCCTTTACGTCTTGTTCATTTCTAAGCGACCAGTCAGCTAACATAGTAGGAATCTGATAATGTATTCCAGAAATACTCTCAAACAATTGTTGATAATAATCAAATTTATTATCGCTCATTTCACGAGCTAGATTATTTTGAAATTCATAAATATCATAAGTATCCTGCTGTTCTTTAGTTAGTTTTGAACGCTCGAACTTCTTAAACTCCGCCCACGAATCAGCATCTTTCTTCTCCTGATTTCTCATGCTTTCTTCATCTAATCGCACCCCTAGATTTACTGTTAACTTTGAAATATCAACATCAAAATTCTCAGGATGTTCTAAAAAAACATGCGCAGTTGTATAATCACTTTCCATTGTTTCAATAAATTGTCTTTCAATAAATCGATCAAAACTAGCTCGTTCATCTTTGTTGTTAGTATCTGCTGTACAGCCACTCAAAGATATTATCATTACTAATGATAATAATAGTAATGATATTCGTTTTAATATTCGCATAAATTGCCTCCTCATTGTGCCATATATTTATTATAACGTTTCTTTAAATACATAACCATGCATTATATCAAAAATAGTAACGAGAATTTATCTCGTTACTACCTCTAATTAAATTTCTTTTCTTCTTTTCAATAAGATAACACCTGCTATCATTGATAATCCTAAAATCATTAAATCACCAATAATATTTTCATTATCCCCTGTTTTGACCGGCTTATTTACTGAAACTTCTGATTTTGATGAATCTGGTTTTTCAACCACATCAGGATCAATAACTGTTTCTTCTTTAACCGTAATTGTAAAAGCTGCTTCACTTATATTACCAGCTTTATCACTAGCTTCTACTGTTACTGTATATACCCCTGCTTTACTACAATCAAAATCAGTTGTAATATCTGCTTTCGCAATATCAATCACACCATCTTGATCATCCTTAATAAATAAGTCGAGGATTTCACTTACTGTTGCATTTACACCAACCATAACAGCCGCATCATTACCTTCTATTACCGGAGCAATCAAATCACTACTTACTATTTTAAAATGTTTACTTAATACATCAGCAATACTAGTATTTCTCGTAAAGTCAAAATTTGACCATTTTGCTTTAACTGTTTCAAAATCATCAGTATTAATATTCACATTGGTACTGTCATTTTTAGGCATTGTGTACATTCCCCAGCTGCTATTTGCTCCAGCAACCTTATATGTCCAACTTGTATATGACCAGCCTTGTTCATCAAAAACACTTAAACCATATTCCCAACTATCCATATTTGTAAAGAAAGTGAACTCACCAACAAAAACCGGTACATTATAATTAGTATCTTCATTTACATATTTTATTTTACTATTAATAAAAGCTTTTTGATATTCTAAATTATTAATATCATCCCATCCATAGAAATGATATTGATAAACAACATTTTCCCAGCCATATAATGTTGGAGCTGGTAGGTGCGTTGGTTCCCAAATTGCTTGAATTTGAATGATATGATCTTGATCAATTGCTCTTACTGCCTTATAAATACGATCATACACTTCAAACTGTTCAGTACCTAATGCTCCACCTGGTTCATTTAATAAATCATAACCAGCAACCCACTCATTTCCATTGTAACGAGCTGCAATTGCTTCCCACAATTTAATTGTTTTTTGAATATTTTCTTCTTTTCCAAAAAAATCACCTTGATCAGGATAAGTAATATCACCGGAATGATCTTTACCATTTTGTGAGCCAAATGCACCATGCATATCAATCAATGTATAGATTCCATGTTTAGCTGCTTCTTCTATAAACCAATCTAAACGATCAAATGCAGTCTCTTTAAGCGTTCCGTCTAAATTAGCCATCTCAAAATAAGTGATTGGTAATCTAAGACAATTTACTCCTTCTTCTTTTAAAGTTATAAAATCAGCTTCTGTAAACCAATTATCTTGATAAGTATTAATTAACTCCCAAGCTTTTGCTTCACCAAAACGTTTTGTAAATGTTTCCAGCATTGTTTTTTGATCTGGTGCGCTAGTTGGACATTGCCATTCTTCCATAACGAGCCAGCCACCAACATTAGTTCCTTTTAATTGAATTTTTTCTCCAGCACCATAATTATTACGAATTACTTTTCCATCTGTTTTTAAGAAATTTGAAGCTTCTTGATTAACTTTAATTTCATTTACAGTTATCTCACTAATGCCATTTTTTGTTACTGTAATTGCTTTGACCACAGTATCTTGTTTAACATAAAACGGTTCCTTAAACTCCATACTGTCCCTAGAAGGTATTGAGCCATCCACTGTATAATAAATCTTACTATCCTGAGTATCGCTGCTCATTGACACTAACTGCCTTTGACCATAAGTACCACTACCTGGCGTAATCACTGGGGCCTTAGCTTCAGTAATCGGATTAATTATATATGTGTGATTTGTAACCACACCAATATCATTACTATTTTTATATGTTGCTCCAACAGTAAAAGTTGTATTTTCACTAACCCGTAGCGGTTGAGTATAATGATTTGATGCCACTGTTGGAACGCTGCCATCTGTTGTATAATAAATTTCTACTTGATCATTATTTGGAACTCTAAATTCCACCACTACTGAACCATCATAAGTTCCCGCTGGTTTGTCAGCTTGAACAGCTACTGGCGCAATAATATAATCTAATGTTGTTACTGCACTTGTTTTACCATCTCGTTCAGCAATTGCTTTAACTGTCATTGATTTACTAATTGTAAGAGGCTGATCATAGCGTGATGAAGTCAGACTTGGAACACTGCCATCTGTTGTATAATAAATATTCGCATCAATATCACTAATTAATTCAACCGTCTTACTACTAGTAAATTTAGTTTCCGGAATGCTCGCTGTAACTTCGGATGGCACTGTTGGGTATTGATATTTAAATGTCATTACATTTCCAGCACTATCACCTTGATAAGTTACCGCCTTAAGCACGGTAGTTTCACCTATAGAAATTGGCGTTGTATATTTAGAACTTGTTTTTGAAGGAGTCGACCCATCAATTGTATAATAAATAGCAAGATTATCTTCATTACTTAATGTTACTTTAATTGGTTTTGTATACTTTCCTGCTACTTTATCAGCTTTAACATCACTAGGGATATTTGTATCTTTTATATATGTTAATTCCACTACTTCACTATATTTTCCATTATCAAAACTAACTGTTTTGAGTGTTGTTGTTTTAGATAATTCTATTTCACCGCTATATTTAGTACTATCAACATTTGGGGTACTTCCATCCATTGTATAATACATTGGTGCATTGTTATCATTTTTTAAAGTTACTGCTAACCTATCTTTAAAAATATAACCATCGCTTATATTGGCTTCCGGTTTAGTCGGTACTAAACTTGGCAATCCCGAATATAAATAATTATCAAAATAAATATCATCTAGATAATATGTTCCTGCGTTCCATTCACCAATTCTAATTCCCGCTATTTTAGTTTTATCGATCTTATTAAAATCAGATACTTTGATACAATATTGGACCCATTTATCCTTTGTTGTACTTGGACTTCGCCATCCAAAATCTGACTCCTTTCCATCAGTATCAATCAATGATACTTGAAGGGTGTTACTTCCTTGGGTATCTTTGATATAGAAAATTAAATATTTTAAATCTGCCGCATTAACAGCATGATTAAAATCAATTTTTATACTTCCTTTACTAGTACTAGCGGCTTCACTCTTAGTTTTTACATATTTTAGACTTTGTTCACCACTATGTTTTTCATTTGTAACAATTGTTCCCAATGCCCCATTAGCTGCACTAAAATTATTTTGGTCTTCAAATGTTTGAACAACTACAGGTGTATAAATCCGATTATCTTGATGATCAATAATATAATCAAATTCATAAACTTCACTAATATTTTGATTATCGACTACAATTGCCTTTAAAGTCATAGACTCATCGATTGTAAGACTATTGCTATATTTAGTACTGCTAATAGTTGGCTGACTTCCATCAACTGTATAATAGATTGATTGTCCTTCTCCAGCCGTAAGGGTAACTTCAAAACTATCATTATATGTACCTGTGTTTTTACTTGCACTTAATTTTAAATCTTTAGCCAAGACATCTGTAAATTGAACATCATCAATTAAATAACTACCTTTATTCCATTCACCGATAACAACACCAGTAATCTTACTTAAATCAATATTTTTAAATTGATCTAAAGATACAGATAATTGACTCCATTTACCCGCCGTTACATTCCCTGTCCAGTTGCCACTAGTAGCATTACCACTGGCATCAATTAAATGGACTTTAGCACTATTCGTTCCATTGTCTTTGATCCAAAAAGTTAAATACTTGTAGTTTGAAACATCGACTGATGTCTCTTTTGTTATTACCAAACTACGTTCACTAATACTAGGATCACCACTATTGGCAAGCTCTAGTTTAGCTACTAATTTTCCCGTTCCTGTTGCAAATCCCTCAATAAAACTAACCGCCACATTGTTTGATCCGTCAACATTTGAATCATTACCTTCAAAATCCGCAAATACCAATGGTTCTTTATAATTGGACTCATTTAAGGCAAAAATTCCTGTCGGTACGAAACTTAACAGCATTGCTATAATAATTGCAATCGAACCAGCTTTTTTAATTTCTCTAATTACTCTCTTCATAGTTCCCTCCATTTAATAGAATGATTATAATTCATTGGTATAAATAAAGTTTATACTATATCATTATAAATGTAAAGGCTTTCTTTGTGCACTGCTAATATTTAACTGCAATATAAAAGAAGCCTAACTTTAATAAAATTAGACTTCTTATTATGAATCAATGACTATAACTATTTATTTTTATCGTCTATTAATATGTTTTACGTTTTTTTAAAACTAATGTGCTAGCTAAAATACTCATTGCCGCAAAACTTAACCAAACCATTGTATTTGTTGTATCACCTGTTTTTGGTGAATCTACTTTTTCTGAATTTGGTTTATCTGGTGTTACTGCCTCTTTCTTTTCTAATGCCGCAAGAGCCTCATTAATAGCAGCTGCCATCGCATCAACATCTTTTTGTTTCGTGATATCTAAGCCCCGTTTAACAGCTTTAACAGCAGCATCAACTTTTGAAAAATCTGTATACTCATCTTTATTTAAAGCCTCAGCTTTTGCAATTGCTTCGTCAACTTTTGAATAATCTGCATCTTTTAATGTTAGATCGATAATTGCCTGTTCAATAGCGGCTGCATACCCATCAACAATACTTTGTTCTGTAACTCGGATGCTACGATCAATATTATCAATTGCTGTATTAAGCTTTTCTACTGACTCAGTTGTATAAATGCTTAGATCTTCAGGAATCTTAGCAATTGCTTCATCAACTTTTGTAAAATCTGCAGGACGAATCAAATAATCTGTATGTTTTTGTGAATAAAGATCCATTAACTTTATAATTCTATCCATATCATGCTCTTTGCTAGGAGTATCGCACCATACACATTGCATACTTCCAATAATTGGTAATTCATTTGAAGCACCTGTTACATCAGTAAATTTTTTATTGTTAATATTGTTTACAGTACTATTGTAGTTATATCCTCCGGTATCAATATTTCCTAATACCCAATACCATGCATCATTAGTATTTAAGATCTTATGACCTTTATTTACAAGATATTCAGCTTTAGCGACATTGAATCCCCACCAGCCAGCAGTCCAGTATGAAATGATAATATCTTGATCAAATGTTCCAGAACTATCTTTTTTATTATAGTAGATACCATCATTAAAACACATTGGCTTCATTCCTGCATCTTTAATGATTTTTGCTAAATCGTTAGCATAAACAACAAATTCATCATATAAACCAATTTTTTGTAATTCTCCCCATCCTGGATTACTGAACACATCATTGGCATATTCATCAGCACCAAAATTGAAGATTTCAGATACATTTGCATTTGCAAAATAGGTAACATATTTTTTTACTAACTCTTTAGTGAATGCAATAGCTTCATCACTTTCGATATTAACTGTACGTTCTGATTCTTTTCCATTATAACTATAACGTACATTTTTCATCCCTAATTCTTCCATTGCAACTAAAATAGAATCCATATGACCAGGACTATTAATAACTGGAATAATGTGTAATCCTCTTTCTTTAGCATAAGCAACAATCCGATTCATTTCAGTCTCATTTAAAGCATTACCGTTTGGATCTTTATAATAATGATCATTTCCTGCTGTAATTGCTTTTTTCACCGCTTCACTTGCATATGTCTTACCATCAACAGTAATTGACATATCATCTAGGAAAAAACGTAATGCATCATTCCCTAACAAAATTTGAACATCTGTGTAACCATTTAAATAAGCTTTATCAATAATTTGTAAAAGCTGTTCTTCTGAAAAGTATTTTCTCCCGGCATCAATAGAAAACACCCGCTTCATTCCTTCTTCAGCTGCATAAATCTTTGCCATACCAACATTTGCAATCGTCCCAAAAAGCATTGTCAGCACCAGCATAGCTGAAAATAATTTTTTTAATCCTTTCATCTTATCCTCCTTTTCCGTATAGAACAGCGATAATATAATTAATCCTATTAAATAAAATATAAAAGACCAAATTGAAATTTATACGAAAACAACTGCATATAGCTACACGTTATTCGTATTTCTCCAATTTGGTCTTGCCTAATCTAATAGTAACAATCCTATCGCCATATATTATGATAACTTTTCTAATGAGTAAAAGTCAACCAATATAATAAAAATATATCATTTTATAAAAAAGAAACCAATAATGGTTTCTAATTTAAATCTCGCTCAATTCGTTCTTCATTAATTATTTCATATAACATCGTACTATCTTCTTTTAAGACATGTTCGCGAAGTTCTTTAACCTTAACAGTCAGACGACTACGTCCAAATTCAATTTCGATTTCATCACCAACTTTAAGTTTTGTGCTTGGTTTAGCGACTTTACCATTAACTTTTACCCGTGAACTTTCACTAATTTCCTTTGATAAAGTACGACGCTTAATAATTCTCGATACTTTCAAAAATTTATCTAATCTCATCTTATTTACTCATTACTGCTGTGATTGCTGGAACAACTTGTTTTTTTCGAGAAATTACCCCTTTTAATGTCGCTTGATGATCATTTAATTTAATATTAAATGCTTCTTCAACCAAATATGGTTTAGGCCCAGCAACAAAGATTTCACTATTAGCATTAATAATATCTGTTAATAATAATAAAGTAAAATCTAAACGGTTGTCTTCTGCAAATTTGTCCATATAGTCAAGCATATCTGCTTTATATGGCATAAATCCTTCAATATCCATTGAATTAACTTGTCCAACACCAACAGTTCCTTGTTCAAATGGGAATTTTTTGAAATCTTGATTAAAGATTTCTTCAACTGTTTTACCAACTAATGAAGTTCCTGCTTTAAACATCTCCATAGCAAATTCTTCAATATCAACCCCAGCGATCTTAGCTAATTTACGAGCAGCCTTAGTGTCTACAGGTGTACATGTTGGTGATTTGAATAATAATGTATCTGAAATAATTGCTCCTAATAAAGCCCCAGCAATAGATTGAGGAATTTCTACATCATTTTCATCAAAAATCTTTGTTACGATCGTTGCCGTTGATCCTAATGGTTCACCCCTAAATAATAATGGTCCGATCGTTTGAATATCGGCAACACGATGATGGTCAACAATTTCTAAAATATCAGCTTCTTCAATTCCAGGAATTGATTGACCACGCTCATTATGATCAACTAAAATAACTTTCTTTCTTAATCCTTTTAATAAAGCAAAACGAGAAATACTTCCAACGCAACGATTATTTAGATCAAGAACTGGATAACTACGATATCTTGTTTCACTCATGACCTCTTTTACATGATCTAATGTATCATCTGTTGAGAATAATTTTAAATCTCCCTTTTGCATGATATATTCTACCGGAATTGCCTGAATAATTTGTTGTGAAGTTAAATATGTATTAAAAGAAGTTGAAATAACACTGATTCCCTTTTCTTTTAATTTATTTAGTACTTCAGCTTCAACACCCAAAGACCCAGTTAAAATAATCAATGAAACCTCAGCATCAATCATTGAATTAACAGCATCATCACGATCACCACCAATAATTACAATATCTCCTGGTCTAACACGTTTACTAGCTTCTTCACCACGCATTGCTGCAATATGAAGATCACCTTCGATTGTTTTTAAATTATGGTTTAAATAAATTACTGATGCCTCTAATGTATCAATTACATTTTCAATTGGTGTATGCGCATCTTTTAATAAACTACTATCCCATTTTTCCATATACCCTTCAACAATATTAGAAGTTGATAATAATCCTAGTAATTGCCCATGATCATCTAAGATTGGTGCTGATTTTAAGTTCTGTTGTTTCATTAAAGACCATGCAGTCTTTAATGTTAATTCTTTTGAAAATACAGTTACTTTATCATAGTTTAAATCTTCTACTTTTTGCTTAACAGTTTTTAATAAAGTTGGTATTTCTAAATTAAATCTTTTTAAAACATACTCAGTCTCCCGACTTACCTCACCCAATCTTACTGGTACGGCATTATAACGGTCAATTGCTTTTAATAAATAAGCATATCCAATTGCCGAACAGATTGAATCGGTATCAGGGTTTTTATGACCACTTACATATACTAATTCTTTCATTTTACTCTCCTATTTTTCCATCTTTTTTAAATAACGATATACTGTAGGTTCAGAAACTGCCAATTTTTCAGCTACTAAAACAATAGCTCCTTTTACTTTAAAAGTACCTTTTTCTTGTAAGTATTTAACAACCTTGATCTTTTCATCAACATTCAAACGTTCTGCTAAGAAATAACTTGGGAAACCCATTTTCTCTAAACATTCTTTAATATAAAGATCAATCATTTCATCTAACGGTGAAGATAAAATTTCAACTGGATTATCCATCTTAAACTCAATATCTTTTTCATCTTTAATACCTAAGATTTTTTTAATCGTCGATGTTAAATATTCTAAATCAGAAATATTTACATTGATACAAAGCATACCTACTGGCATTTCCTTACCAGGCTCTTTAATAAAATAAGTTGCTGAACGCATTAATTTTCCATCTGGTCCAGTTGTCTTGTAATTCATTACATAATCATTATCTAAATACTGTTTTTCTTCTAAATAATGTAATGATAAATTTGATAATTTAGCCCCAACTTCTCTTCCTGAGTTATGGTTATTAGCAATTGCAACGATTTCTTGCTCTTTTGAAGTTAAATCATGTAACGCAATTTCAACGTTATCGCCTAAAGCCTTCCCTAAAAATTCTATCATTGCTGCATATGGTTCCAAATATTTATACATAGTTATCACTCCTTCATGGCAATTATACACGAATTCTAAACAAAATAACAGTATTTTTTATCATGATAATAATTGTTTTAGAAATTTCTAACTTTATTATCACTATAATATCTAAATGTTATTTAGTTTTATCATGATAAAAAGCACTAATATAATACTAGTGCTTTATTCTTCATACAGACTAACTGAATCATCTATAATTGCTACAATAAAATTCTTTTCAATTTGAGAAGTGATCCCCGTTTTATCGACCAAATTAATTACTATTTTTAGTTTATCACCATTCTTAAAGTCATTAGCAGGAATTGAAAAAAGAATATTTCTTTGCTTATCTGTTGTAACTTTAACAGTATGTTTCTGATCATTTAAATAATAAAACCCATCGAATTTTACTAATTTATTATCTTTTTTATATTTTGACAATATACCACTCTCATTCAAATTTACAGTATCATCTGGGTTTAACGTAATGTTTAACGAATCCTGCTGATAGATTATTTCATAAACTTCACCATAATTAAGTTTCAATTCAGGCAATATATAATCTGCAACATTTTTTAATAACTGTGCTTGTTTACTATCTGTGCCAATTGTCACGGCAGCATTTAAAATATTATCAATAGGTAAATCTTCACTTGTCTTAAAATGTCCATCACTTAATGTTAATAGATATGACCGATCATCATAATGCTCATAATCTAAAACAACTACCACACTACTAGTATCCTCATAATTCTTAACAACTAGATCAATTTTGACTTTCATTGTCTGTGTTTTAAAATCAATATCCTCAATTTGAAGCTCAAAAGAGCTTAGTAAAGAACCTTGGGCTTGTAATTGTTCTTGAAGCTGATCAAAAAGAGAATTTTCTAATGATGATAATTGGTTATTGATTATATTGATCTGATTACTTAAACCTGCATTATTATTTCCAATCGTGCTTTTAATTCCTTTAATATCATTTAAAACACTCCACATAACAAGAGCAAGAATTATAAATATTCCCGTCCCAATTACCAAACCCATTTTTAAATATTTCTTGTTTCTTATAATCTCATTATTTTGAGTTAACACCACTTGATTTAAAATACTTTCCAACTTAGCATACTCATCATTTGAATCTTCTTCTAAACCAAGTAATTCATTAAGCGTGATTTCTAGAGCTTTTGCTACATCCATAATCTTATCAATATTGGGGACATTTATATCAGATTCCCATTTTGATAGGGCTTGTCTGGAAATATTTAATCTTGATGCCAGCTGCTCTTGTGATAATCCTTTTTGTTTTCGATACGACTGAATCCGTTTTCCTAAGCTCATAATTATCCCCTCCTACCCTTTAATCTTAACATGACCCTCTTAATATAACTACATACAATAATTTACATTTTGCTATTTATCCGCGCAAAACAAAAAAGATTAGCATTTTTCTAATCTTCTTCATGTGCTTCAAAAAGGAGCCAAACAATGCCACAAATAATTCCCCCGATAGGATAAACAATCCATGAAATATGCCAGGCGTTTGTAGTAAATGAGCAGCCAAGATAAATTGCTGTAACAATCATCATAATGATACCACAATATATTGAGACTTTTTTATTCCTTTTTTCTTGCTTAATAACTTTTAAATCAACTTGGTCATACTTACTTTTTAGTGTTCCAAAATATACAAAAATTCCAACTGCAATAGTAACAAACACCATAAATAAACCATTAGCTAGATTTTCATTATATAAATTCTCTATTAAAATCTGTAAAACAACTGCAAATAAAATCACTCCTACCCCAGTTGCGATACTCAATGAATATGTTTGATTAAATTCACTTCTTTGACTATCCGTATAATAATCTGTTATTTCAGAATGACTATTTTTAAAATGACTATCTTTCATTCCAAAATAAACAAATGTAATTACCCCAATTAAAACAAAAAACAAGAAAATAATTTCGCCAATAAACTCAGATTTTGTATTTTCCGAAAAATAAATTTCAGCAAATAGATATGCGCATACCCCCAGCAAGATTGAAACAACTCCAAATGTATAGGCCTTTGCTATTAGACTATAATGTTTATCATATGCTTGTTTGGCTGTTGGATTATGTTGAGTCAAATCATTTTTCAATAAATCATCAATAGTACATTCAAACAGGTCACTTAAAATAATTAACGATTCCATCTCTGGATAACCATTATCACTTTCCCATTTCGAAACAGCTTGCCTAGAAACATTTAAACGCTCTGCCAATTGTTCTTGTGAATACCCCTTTTGTTTTCTTAAAGCTCTTAAGTTATCACTTAAACTCATCTTTATCACCTCACCCAAATCATAATTATGCAGTTACTTTTTTACTACCAACTTGCCATTGCACTTTAATTATTTTTGTCAACTTTGCGTTGCAATAACGTGATATCAACGTCTTTGCCACATTTCTTGAGTTATCGCGTAATGCACCACATCATGATAAAGGCCTTTTATTTTTAGCTCTTGAATTCCTATTCCTTCTTGCTTCATTCCACATTTTGCCATCACTTTCCCAGAGGCCGGATTTAATCTATAATGAATTGCTTCAACCCGGTTTACTCTTATGTCTTCAAAACAGTGTTTTAAAATTCGTGATAATACCTCACTCATATATCCTTGATTCCAGTAATCGGGATCCAATAAGTACCCAAAACTAGCTTTATCATTAGCTTCATCTAAACGAATATCAATCGCTCCAATACATAAATCATTTTCTTTCAAAGCAATTGCATAAATTCCTGCACGACTTAAATAATATTCTTCAATGCTTATTCTAGCTTCCTCACGAGTAGTCACCCCAATCCATTCAAGATATTTTAGAGTTCGCGGATCTCTTCCATATTTATAAACTGCTTCTTTATCACTTAATTTAAACTTTCTTAATCGTAATCTTGTGGTTTCTAAATTTTCTTTGACCCGTTCTTTATACATTCTTCTAAAATTCCTTTCCTAATAAGTAGGCACGTTTTAAGTTTTTCGAATAATTTACTTCACGTACCGGATAATCTCGGGACATACGGTCAAACACGATCATTTCCTTCGTTTTGGCACGTTCACCAATTCGATCTCCTAACATCACAACTTTCATTGCTGCAACCTGCTGCTGACGAATTTCTTCACTTAGGTCGCCACCCATCGTGACAAGCATCAGTACTTTATCTAACTGTTTCATTTTAGTCTCAGTCCCATAAGCAAAACCATAAGTCCAAACGCGTTGAAACCACCCGACCAGTTTTCCCGGTGCCTCGGTCCAAAAAACAGGATAAATAAACACAACCGCATCATTTGCATTAATTAGTCTTTGATGTGCTTGAACATCCTTAGGCACTTTTAAGGCTTGATCATAAAAGGCTTCTCTTAAGTATTCTTCTTCACTAAATGTTTCATCAAAATTAATTTGATACAAATCAATAAGTTGACAAGTATGCCCTCCGTCTTCCAATCCTCTAATAAACTCATCTTTCATCCTAGCTGTAAAACTTTTATTGCTGGGATGACAATAAATCACCAATACTTTCATCATCTACCTCACATCAATTTATTTAGAAAGTTTCAAAACTTCCATTAATCTGGCTTCACTAATTAATTCAATCTTATGACCTTCACTTTTCATTGTCAAAGCCTTATTTGTTTTAGCACCATACTTCCCATATTTATATCCAGCTGACCCTTTGCTTCCTAAAACCAGGTAATCAACTTTTTTTGTCACACTTTTACTTATAATTCCTTGTTTTAGAACAATAAGTTTTTCTAATTGACTTCGTTCCCCAAAACAAAAATTACCGGTTAAACAAATAACTTTATTCTTGACATCAAATAAATCACCTTGATCAAGCTCTGGTTTAAAGAAATTTTTGATATAATATAACAACTCATCTGTAACTATTGTACTTATTTGTTTATCAATGATAATCTTCTCTAATTTATTTAAAATTCGGTTGAAGGGATAAGTACCTTTAAATTGTTCATTTTCTTTCATCCACTTATTTAACTCCATAATTTCATCATCATTAATAACTTCATCACAACTGATCCCTTCCAAAATAGCCATAAACTCATATAATGAACGTATATTTTTAGCTTTAATACTTTTCATATATTGGAGTTCATTAAGAATATGTAAATATTGATAATGTGTTATATATTCATTTTTCAAAACAGCTTTTAATTCCTTGACAATATTAGCATACTCATAAGGAAGCTGATTCTTAGTTAACCAGTTATTTAAAAAACTAATTTCTTTTTTATTTAAATAGTTATCAAATCCAATTCCGGTTAAAAGACCAATCAGTACCTCTAAATATTTTTTATTATCTTTATTTCCTTTGGTTGGTTCAAAGCATTTAACATACTGATCTAAAGTTTCCAAATTTGGTTCTTTCAATAAATAATAAAATATTTCCATACATGCTTTACTATCCGCTAAAGCATTATGATGATTATCCAAGGTTACATGATAATAACTACTTAAATCATTTAATTTATAACTATTGGATGGAATCTTTAAAGCGCGACTGATTCGATAAGTACATGTATAAAAAATAGGGAAGATAGGCAGATCATAACGTTGCAGACAAGCACTGATAACACTTAAATCAAAAACAGCATTATGGGCAACCACTAAACTATTTGTAAAATATGGTTCTATTTCAGACCACACTTCTTTGAAATTTGGTTGGTCAGCAACCATTTCTGGGGTTATTCCCGTTAATTCTATATTGAAACGGTCAAAATGTGCCTCGGGATCAACAAGAAAATATTTAGTTGTTACAACACCATCACCATCAACATTGATAACACCAATTGAACTAATACTATTATTTTGATAATTAGGTGTTTCTACATCCACAAATGTTATACTTTGTTCCATATTTTGCTCCTCCTATTTACCATTATAACAAGAAAACCATTTTATTTTAAAAAAATTCCTAGGGATTACCTAGGAATTCAATTATTTATTGGCAAGATATTCATCCATTGCTTTAGCAGCTGTTTTACCAGCTCCCATTGCTAGAATTACTGTAGCTGCTCCAGTAACAACGTCACCACCAGCATATACGCCCTCTTTACTTGTTTTCATAGAATCTTCATCAACGATGATTCCACCCCATTTTTGAGTTTCTAATCCTGGTGTGGTTTGACGAATCAACGGATTAGGACTCTGTCCGATTGAAACAATTACAGTTCCGGTTTCAATCACAAAATTCGATCCTTCTTTAACAACTGGTCTTCTTCTTCCTGATTCATCAGGTTCTCCAAGTTCCATTTCAACACATTCCATTGATTTGACCCATCCATCTTCACCATGAATTTCAACTGGGTTAGTTAATAATTTAAAAATAATGCCTTCTTCTTTAGCATGATGTACTTCTTCAGCACGAGCTGGAATTTCTTTATCACTACGGCGATAAACAATATAAACATTTTTTGCACCTAAACGTTTTGCTGTACGAGCACAGTCCATTGAAACGTTACCAGCCCCAATTACACATACAGTATCAGTAATTTTAACTGGTGTTGGATGATTAGGGAATTCATAACCTTTCATTAAGTTGACCCGTGTTAAAAATTCATTTGCTGCATATACACCATTTAAGTTTTCACCAGGAATATTTTGAAAACGTGGTAAGCCTGCCCCACTACCAATGAAAATACCTTGATATCCTTGTTCCTGAAGTTCATCAATTGTAATTGAACGCCCAACTACAACATTAGTTTCAAATTTAACACCTAAAGCAGCAACACTATCTACTTCTTTTTGGACTAAAGCTTTTGGTAAACGGAATTCAGGGATACCATAAGATAATACTCCACCTGTTTTATGAAGTGCTTCAAAAACAGTTACTTCATAACCTTTTTTGGCAAGTTCTCCAGCACAAGTAATTCCGGCTGGTCCAGAACCAATGATTGCAACTTTAATCCCGTTACTCTTAATATCTAATTCAGGGGCTTTTCCATTAGCCATATGATAATCTGCAACAAATCTTTCAAGTCGCCCAATACCAACTGCTTCACCTTTAATCCCACGGACACATTTACCTTCACATTGATTTTCTTGCGGACAAACACGACCACAAATAGCTGGTAAAGCATTTTCGCTAGTGATGATCTTGTATGCTTCTTCCATATTTCCAGCAGCTACTTCTTGAATAAATTCAGGAATTGGTACGCCAACTGGGCACCCTTGTTTACATGGCTGATGTTTACAATTTAAACACCGTGTAGCTTCTTCCATTGCCATTTCTTTAGTGTATCCTAAAGCTACTTCTTCAAAATTCTTATTTCTTACATCTGGTTCTTGTTCTGGCATTACTACCTTTGTTAATGACATGTTTGGCATTATTTGACACCTCCCATTAAATTACACATACGATTAGCATTTTCACTAACAGTATGTTCTTCTTCCTTAAACATTCTTTGTCGCAGCATTAATTCATCAAAATCAACTTGAAGTCCATCAAAATCAGGACCATCAACACAAGCAAATTTAATTTTTCCATCAACACTGACACGACAGCATCCACACATCCCTGTTCCATCGATCATAATTGGATTTAAAGATACTGAAGTTTTTATATTTTTAGGTTTAGTAACATTTACAACTGCTTTCATCATTGGCACTGGTCCAATCGCAATTACTTCATCAAAGCTTTCACCTTTTTCAATTAAATCACTTAATACATTAGTAACAAAACCTTTAGTTCCTAATGAACCATCATCAGTTGCAATGTAAACATTTTTACAGAACTTTTTAAATTCATCAGCTAATAGTACATATTGAGCTTCACGTCCCCCAATGATTACATCAACATCAACACCACGGTTTGCTAATTCACGAAGTTGCGGGAATAATGGTGCACTACCAACCCCACCAGCTACACCGATTACATGTTTAGCCTCATGTAATACTGTTGGAACTCCTAATGGCCCAACAAAATCTGTCAATTCATCACCTTCATTTAATTTAGCTAATTCTTTAGTTGAATAACCAACAATCTGATAAATGATTGTAATTGTTTCTTTTTCACGGTCAAAATCAGCGATTGTTAATGGGATTCTTTCACCATCTTCACCAACGCGTAAAATAATAAATTGGCCTGGTTCGCACTTTTTAGCAACATATGGTGCATGAACTTCCATCAGTTCAACGACATCATTTAGTACTTCTTTTTTGACAATCTTGTACATACTATTTCCCCCTACATTATTTTATACTTTCATATTGTATCTTGCTTGAATAAAAAAAACAATGATAATTCGTAGTTTTTTGTAAGATTGTATACATATTTTGATCATCTCTCTTTTCACTACTAATAAACTATACGATTATCTTTAACTTTAATACCAACAACAAAAAAAGCGTTAGTAATAACTAACCCTTATAAATATTTAAATAAATTAATTTGGAGAGGCAATCAACTGCGACGATTGACTACCTTTCCTCCTAGCATTAGGATAGCAAGTAAAGAAAACGAATATGTTAGAATTGAATAAACTGGAATATTTAAAAATCTTAAAACAATACAGGAAATACCTACAATTATGGATAGCAAGGTACTATAGAGGTGATACTTTCTTTGTTCCAATTCAGTTAATTGTTGATCGTTCGATTGTACTGGTGAAAGACTAATAATAATTATTAATGATATTGCGATGGCTATGCAAACCATAACAATCGATACTTTTAAATATTCCCTTAATACCATATAAAGAGTAAAAATTGCAATATACAGACTCATGCATTCAAAATGTGTTGTGCAATAATAGCCTCCCGTAAATCTTCTTAAAATAAAGAATACCGCCTCATATATTATTACCTCTAGTATACAATTAAAGATGATCCCCACAACCAACAATAATAAGATACTAGCTAATGCAGAAATCCACGTCTCTATCCCATATTTATATATTGCCCGATCTCTTACAATGATATTTTTTGTTTCTAACACTTGCGTTATCTTCTCTGCTAAGAATTCAAACAAAATCTTCACCCCTCGCTATTAAAATTATCATAATTTAAATGCCCTGTCCGCACTTTTACAAATTCGGGCTATATTTTGACAAATTCGGTCAAAATATAATTTTTTAGGCCAATTTAAAGTATCCTCAGCAACTATTTTATTGATTGTGTATAATAAGTAAGAGCATTTAAAAGGAGATAATTATGTATAATATTGCACTAGTTGATGATGATCAAAGAATTTTACAAATTGTTCAATATAAAGTAAAAAGTATTTTTAACAGTGTCGGTATTGACCCTACTATTACTTGTTTTAATAATCCTCAAAAACTTCATATGGATACATATTATGATGTGCTGTTCTTAGATATTGATATGCCATCATTAAATGGGATTGAATTAGCTCAAAACTATCTCCAGAACCATGATGATACTACTATTATTTTCATTACTAATAAATATGATCTTGTTTTTAATGCTTTTAGTGTTCATCCCTTTGATTTCGTTAAAAAAGAAAATCTTGAAACAGGATTGATCCAGCCAATCAAACATTTAATTTCTAAATTAAATCGTGATAATCGTGTTATATCATTACAAGATAAAAATGGTTTGACAACTATTAAATGTAAGAAAATTCTTTATTGTGAAAGTTATGGTCATATTTGTTATATTCACACAACTGATAGAGTTATTAAGACAAATAAATATAAACTATCTAATATCGAAAGCATTATTAACTGTGAAGATTTTTATATGATCAACCAGTCTTACTTAGTTCACTGGAAATATGTTATCAATATTGAGAATAAAAGTACAACTCTTGAAGATGGTACCGTGTTGCCTATTAGTAAACGTAGATTCAAAGATTCTCTTGCTTCATATAAGAAATATACTTTTAGAAATATTTAATTAGCGGCTTAATTAAATATTTTTTCTATTTTAGATAATCAATTGTTGATAAAAGTAAGTTATTGTATAATGCAATTATCATGGAGGTAATTATGGCAACAAATAAAATTATGTTTTTTGATATAGATGGCACAATCTTATCAGAAACAACACACACTATCCCTAAAAGTACAGTTGAAGGACTACAAAAAGCAAAAGAACAAGGACATTTGATTTTTATTAATACAGGCAGACCTTTTTCATCAATTGATGAGTGTATCAAGGAATTAGATCCTGATGGTTATGTTTGTGGTTGTGGAACATATATTCGTTATCATGATGAAGTGTTATTTTCAAAAACATTGAGTCAAGAAAGATGTTTTGAAGTTCGAGATTTGATTAGAAAAACTAATGTCGAAGGTGTTCTTGAAGGAAAAAATACCGTTTATTTTGATCAAAATATTCGTCACCCCTTTTTAAAAGGAGTCAAAGAGCGCTATGAAGCTACACCAACTTTTAACTTATCAACTTTTGATGACCCTAACCTGTCATTTGATAAACTAGCTGTCTGGTTTGATGAACATGGAGATATTGAAACTTTTAAGTCTGAGATTACAAAAGATTTTGAATATATTACTAGAGCAGAAGACTTTGGAGAAATTGTTCCTTTAGGATGCTCTAAAGCTACAGGAATTCAATTTTTACTAGATTACTTTGGTCTTGATAAAGATGATGCTTATGTTTTTGGTGATAGTTTTAACGATGAAGCAATGCTTAGATATGTTAAACATGCGATTGTGATGGGAAATGGTGAACCAGAATTATTTAAACTTGCTTATTATGTAACTAAAGATATTGAAGAAGATGGTATTTACCATGCTTTACAACATTTAAATCTTATTTAGCCCTATAATTTTATAGGGTTTTATTATTGCAAACTAAAATTGTAAATAGAGCAAGATTGCGGTATAATAATGCTTGCTTTAAGGAGGATGATTATGGCAGCAATAACTTATGAATTAAAACACGTTTGTAAACAATCGGGTGCTCGCTATGGAATTTTACATACCCCTCACGGTGATGTCGAAACTCCAATGTTTATGCCCGTTGGTACGCTAGCTACCGTAAAAGGAATTTCCCCAGAAATGTTAAAAGAAATGCACTCACAAGTGGTGTTGGCTAATACTTATCACCTATGGTTACGTCCCGGTGAAGATGTTGTCGAAAAAGCTGGGGGACTACATAAATTTATGAATTATAACGGACCAATGCTAACTGATAGTGGTGGTTTCCAAGTTTTTTCTCTAGGTAAAACACGAAAAATCGAAGAAGAAGGCGTAAAATTTAAAAGTATTATTGATGGAAGTTCATTGTTTTTATCACCAGAAAAAGCAATTGAAATTCAAAATAAACTAGGTGCTGATATGATTATGTCATTTGATGAATGTGCCCCATATCCATGTACCTACGAATATATGAAAAATAGCATGGAACGAACTTTACGATGGGCAAAACGTGGAAAAGAAGCACACAAAAACACGGAAAAACAGGCTTTATTTGGAATTGTTCAAGGTGGTGAATTCCCTGATTTGAGAGAACAGTGTGCTAAAGAATTAGTCGCGATGGATTTCCCCGGTTATTCGATCGGAGGGACTAGTGTTGGAGAACCTAAAGATGTAATGTATAAAATGGTTGATGATACTATCAAATGGTTGCCTGAAGATAAACCCCGTTATTTAATGGGAGTTGGCAATCCAATTGATCTAATCGAATGTGCCATTCGTGGAATCGATATGTATGATTGTGTGTTACCTACTCGCGTAGCTCGCCACGGTGCAATAATGACAAGCAGGGGACGTTTAAATATTAATAATGAGAAATTTAAATATGATTTTACACCTCTAGACCCTGAATGCGACTGTTATGCTTGTAAAAACTATACTAGAGCATACATTCGTCATTTACATAAATGTGATGAAATCTTTGGTAAAACATTACTATCGATTCATAATGTTAACTTTTTACTGAAGTTAGCAAGTGATATTCGTGAAGCAATTAAAGAAGATCGCTTACTTGACTTTAAAGAAGAATTTTTAGATAAGTACGGTCATGACGTATATAAGAGGGCTTTTTAAGATGAAAATAAGTGAATTTGATTTTAATCTTCCTGAAGAACTAATTGCCCAAACCCCATTAGATAAACGCGATACTTCACGTTTAATGGTCTTAAATCGTAATCAGCAGACAATTGAACATAAACATTTTTATGATATTATAGATTATTTAAAACCTGGTGATATCCTAGTTAGAAATAATACTAAAGTAATACCCGCTCGTTTATTTGGAATTAAAGAAGAAACTAACGGTCATGTGGAAGTCCTACTATTAAAAGATCAAGGCAACGATATGTGGGAATGTTTAGTTGGAAATGCTCGGATCGTTAAAATTGATACTATAATTACTTTTGGTGATGGCCTTTTAAAAGCTCAATGTGTCGAGATTAAAGAAGAAGGAATTCGAGTATTCAAGATGATCTATGAAGGAATTTTCTATGAAATCCTAGATCAATTGGGAACGATGCCACTTCCACCTTATATTAAAGAAAAACTAGATGATCAAAATCGTTATCAAACTGTTTATGCTAAAATTGAAGGAAGTGCTGCGGCTCCAACCGCAGGACTTCATTTTACTGATGAAATTATTGAAAAAATTAAAGCTAAAGGAATTGAAATCCTTGATGTAACTTTACATGTTGGGTTAGGAACTTTTAGACCGGTAAAAGTTGATGATGTTCTAGAACATCATATGCACAGTGAATATTATATGATTGAACCTGATGTTGCTGACAAATTAAATCAAGCTAAACAAAACGGTCAACGAATTATCGCAGTTGGTACAACTTCAACAAGAACACTTGAAGCTAATATGAAAAAATATGGAAAATTTACATCTGTTCATGAAAATACTGATATCTTTATTTATCCAGGTTATAAATATGAAGCAATCGACTGTTTGATTACCAACTTTCATTTGCCTAAGTCAACTTTATTAATGTTGATCAGTGCTTTTGCAAGTAAAGAATTTATTTTTAAAGCTTATCAGGAAGCAATCGATGAAAAATATCGTTTCTTTAGTTTTGGTGATAGTATGTTTATAATGTAAATCTTAAAGAGATTTACATTTTTTTCTTTTATTATGATAGAATTAAAAGTAGAGGAAGTGAGAACATGTTTTCATATCATAAAGAAGATTTTATTATCCGTCAAATTCAAAGTGCTGCCAGAGCTTTAGCTAAATTATTTTTTAATAGCGAAACTGTAAGTTATACTATTAAAGATGAGTCTAATTATACTCAAAGCGATTTAATTTATTTAAAAATCAAAGAACTAATGGAGCAACATAAATATTTAGAAGCCCAAACATTATTACTTGAGCATCTCGACTCAGATGATCTACAATATTTAAAATTAATTCTTTATTTCTATGATCAATTAGATCAAATGAATGACGAACAACTAGCTAAATATTATTTAGAGCGCCAAATAATCACTAACAATTTTATAGATGCTACCAGTAAATACAATTGTTTAATTTAATTAAAGGAGTATATGATGAAAATTATCTTTCATGTTGATGAATTAACAAAATGGCAACTTTGTTTAGGCAATGTTACTAATATGAGCAATTATTATCAAGTCCAAAATATCGATTATCAAATCGAAGTTCTTGCAAACAGTGAGGCAGTTATCGCCTATCAGCTCGATTATGATCATGAAATAGCAAAAATGTTTACCGCATTATCAAAAAAACACGTAACTTTTACAGCATGTAACAATGCTTTAGCAGCTAATCACCTCACTGCTGCTGATATTTATCAATTTATTACGATCGTTCCAGCTGGTGTTGTTGAATTAGCACAAAAACAAACTGAAGGTTTTGCATATATTAAACCATAAAATTTATTTATACGTTCAAGAATAAACTATGCTATAATCAATTTATGAAAATAAATTATGACTTAAAATTTAAAGAAGAATTAACAAAAATAAAAAATACGCGACCACGTCTCTTACTACATGTTTGTTGTGGTCCTTGTAGCGGCAATGTAATTAGAGAACTAGCTGATATCTTTGAAATTACGATTTATTATTCAAATTCTAATATTTATCCAAATGCTGAATATCATCGTCGTTATCAAGAATTACTCGGCTTTATTAAACAGTTTAATCAAGATTATCATCAAAATATCACAGTTATTGAACAACCTTATTTACCAAAAGAATATTTAAATAAGCTTAGTAGATACAAAGATGAACCAGAAGGAGGGAAACGTTGTTATCTTTGTTATCAAAAAAGGATGAATGATGCCTTTCAATATAGCTGTGAACACAATTTTGATTATTGGACAACTGTATTGAGTGTTTCACCTCATAAAAATAGTCAATGGATCAATGAAATTGGAGCAAGTTTTGCTCAAAATAAAACAAAATTCTTATTTAGTGATTTTAAGAAAAATAATGGTTATTTAAAATCGGTAAGATTTGCTGACAGCTATCATCTTTATCGTCAAAGTTATTGTGGCTGCGTATATTCTTATCAAGATATGTTAAAACGAAAAAAGGATGTTGAAGATGATGGAACCAATTTATAGATGCGGCTATCAAATTCCCTCTTTAATCAAATTAGTATTTAAGTTAATTTGTTTTATTACTATTCCTTTTTTAATTACCATGATGGTTAAGAATTTAATTGTGACTAACGGAATAGCAGTAGATCACTCATTTAGTTTTATTATTTATCCAATTTCCTTATTAATTACTCTAGGCTTTGTTTATAGTTATCGCAATTCTAGTATCTATTTATTTTATAATAATTTTATGTTATACAAAGAAA